>Ga0207959_1000001_pt1 | contig 225136 bp, 285 predicted proteins | sample CryBogCBH20Aug07_FD_184609 | JGI IMG/M metagenome (GOLD analysis project Ga0207959, IMG submission 184609) | Freshwater microbial communities from Crystal Bog, Wisconsin, USA - CBH20Aug07 (SPAdes) (version 2) | ecosystem: Environmental > Aquatic > Freshwater > Lake | place: Crystal Bog... | reverse complement strand
TCAACTCATTATTAATATCCCTCAACTGATTAATCTCCCTCTCATCCTCTTGAGTTTTGACCCACAGAGCATCTCTTTCCAGTTCTACTTTTTCTAGTATGTCTTCAAACCACTCGAGTCTAAACTCTGGGTCATCATAGTCATAAGGGCAATTCATTTTTACAGTCTATATGCTTTAGGAGGAGGTGTCAAGCTTATTTAAAAAATCTGCCAATTGCATAGCCAAATGTATAACAAAATATAGAATACACTACAAATATTGTGACAAATACTGTTTTAGAATTTAAATCAATGTTCATAATCTTATTCTATATGCTTTAGGAGGAAGTGTCAAGAGGTTTTATGTTGGTAGCCCTTCAAAGCTTTTTCCATAAACATCTTCACAGTATTCTATTGCTCCATAAATGTGATGTGCTGGAACTCTTTCACTACTTGAATCCATGTGAACTAAATACCAAATACCAGCAGTGTTGTTTATTCCTTTTATCTTTTCAAAAGCAAATACCTTATGCGCCCAGTGAAATGGTGCTGCCTCTTCAAAAATAATTTGTCCATCTTGATGAGTTACTTTGTAACCAATAGCACCAAGAACAACTTGATCTATATCTTCAGCAATATAATAATTTTTTTGCATATTCTTATTCTATATGCTTTAGGAGGAGGTGTCAAGCTTTTTCCAAGTAGTTTTTGTTTCTGTAATCTTCTTATATCTGATTCCCTTTATGACAACCTCTTCAATATCTCCAGAAAGCACATCCATAATATCAAAGATATCTTTTTCTTGATTACCATTGTTCTTGGTTTCAATACTTTCAATTGTCTTTAATGCTTCACTAAAAATTACATGCAATGCTGCATTATCAAAAACAATGGGTCTGTTGTGTCCTCTCAAACTACTGCCAATATAATTGAGTGTTATTGTATGGAGTTCATCTGAGCATACCTCTTTATAATGATTGCTCATTTCTTTAGAATTGGTGACAACAATAGTTTTTGGTTTATATCTTACACCTTCAATAACAGCAGTAGTGTGTCCAGCTTGTCTTGTGTATTCATAATAAGTCACAAGTTCTTTTAATATTTTTTTTATGTTCATAGTTTTATTCATTTAATTAGTTGGTTGACCAAATTCCTTTAAAAGGACATATGTACCCTCATATGGTTCATGATATTTATAATTAAGATATTCATTAAGAGCTTTAACAGCATCTTCTTCAGTTAAAAAACTTTCGTATTTGAATCTAGGATAGGTACACTTTACATATCTATCCTCGTTAATGTAACTGATATAATCATCAGCACAAACAAGATTTCCTGTGTTTTTATCTCTTATATACCAACCATAGTTAATTTTCATACATTCAGTATATTAGAAATTTCAGGATAATGCAAGAAAATTATCCAGCATTATAAGAAGATAAAACAACACCTACTTTTTGACCTTTAGATGCTACACCAATACACTTCACATTTACATCATTAGGCGAAGGACACCAAGTGCAATCTTTTTTCCAATCTAGTTCTGACAACACATAATCACCACAAGGATGTATTAGCTTTGCTGATTTTGGATTAGGAGCCACAACAACTGCTGAATCATAAGTGTCATAGTCATTGTTGACATTCTGTGAGATGAGATACAAGTATAGTTTGTTTTTCATGATTTTTAATATATTGGAAATTTTAGGACAATGCAAGAAAATTATTTTCTACATGTAAAAATTAATCCAATGCCTTTAAAGACTTCAAATATTCCATTTAAAAGAAATTTCATAATTTTGAGTGGTTTACTTTCAGAAAATTTAATTGTCACATAGACTGATTCTTTAGTCATATTATTTTAATAGAGTTCTATTGATGGTTTTTTATCTCTTCATTTAACCATTCTACTTGTAAAGTTAAAAAATCTACATATTCTTTACTTGTAATTTTTTCATTTGCAAAAAGCTCATAAACAGGAGCTATAGCATCTTCAATCTGGGCACTAACATTATCAAATACTTTTGTAAATTGTTTATTCATGGTTTTTATATTCTATATGCTTTAGGAGGAGGTGTCAACATCCTGCACTATTCTTCATACCATCATCGGTCTTAGGCTTCTTGAAGATCTCCTTGACCTCACCATTGACGATACCAGCGGTTGCCTTAACAGCAAAGCCAAGAGTATCACGAGTCTGGTACTGATAGGTGTAAGAACCAATACCAAAGACGATATTGTTGGAAGCAAATCCCTTGTTCTTCAAACGAGTAAGGATTTCATTTGCACGATCAAGTGTGATAGAATCACCATAGATCAGCCCAATATGCGAATCCAAAGACTTATAACCTTTATCAGTAACAGTTCCACCAAAAATAGCCCATAAAAGTTCTACTGCACCAATAATCTCATTAAGATTAAGAATCTTATCAGTACCAACTTCTTTGAAGTAACCATTGTCAAGATAGTATTCATCGTTATTATATCCTGCTACGATCTTAACTGGGTCTCCAGAGTCAGGACGAATGACAACCTTGCCATTACGAGCCATGATCTCTTCTTTTAGGTTAGGTAAAATCTTACTAAGAACTCCCCAAAAATCAAAACTATCAGAGACAATAGAAACAATACCAATAGGATAGAGTTCGGTAATAAGACGCTTGAAGCTATCATACTCATCAGGCTCTCCCTCACCAAATTTGGCATTAAGAGTCATGACACTATGCTCAGTAGCAGGAACAGAACAACCAACAAGTTCTTTATCTGCATTAGCGTTATAATAGTCTTCGAGGAAGTCGATAGCAGGAACAGTATCGGTTCCTACAAAGCTAGTCAAGTGACCAGCACCTGTCATAGCTGCATCCTCTGCTCCACTCATACCACGGAAACTAAAGTCATGTCCTTGGAATCCAACAAAGGATGGATCAACACCTGTCTCTTCTGCAAAGTTAAGAAGAAGTTTCTTATACTTTCTGGCTTTTATATCTCTAAGACGAGCAACAAGATTATCAAACCCACCTTGATTCTGGACAAACTCCCAAGCTTCTCTCCAAATATATGTAGAGGTATTATGGGGATTGGTATTCCATTGAGGATGAAAAATTAGACATCCATCATCATGATGAACTGCCCATTCATTGTTTTCACCAAATGTCAAAACCTTTGGTAATTCTTTTGCTGCATTTGTGTTTTCTGTATTCATAATCTTATTCTATATGCTTTAGGAGGAGGTGTCAAGAATTAAATCCAAAAAGACCAAAAGCTATGCCATAACTTTGTGAGCCAGTTAAACTTAACATCATCATAATATCTCACAATGAAACCATTAGGTGTATCATATATCTTATAAAGAACAATGCCTTTGTTTTCAATAAGCCAATTAAGCATATCATTAAAACTCTGAAATTGTCTGCAACAAGCAACATGTACACTCTGTTTTATGGATGGAAACTTACAAAACAGATTTATAGGACCACCATCCTTACAGTGATAGCTATTTGTCTTCTTTACAATGACATCAAATTCAGAGCTTGAAATCTCTTGTTCCATTTTAAAGATGCTTAAAACAAATTACTTCACCAGAGATCAGATAATAGACATAGAGTGCTGCAATAGTTGCAATGACTGTATAAAAAAGGTTCTTAAGTTGTTTCATAATCTTATTCTATATGCTTTAGGAGGAGGTGTCAAGATCCTTATACATATTTCGGAAATATGTAGTGGGAAGGTTACATTTAAGATGAGATGTCAACTACAACACTTCTTGTGTGTTCAAAACGATCTTGCATATTTTTAATCAAACCATTCATTAGATATTCTTCTAGTTCAATTTGTTTTTCTTCTGGAGCACTATTAATAAAGGTGTGTAAAATATTAGTACATGCACTAATAACACTATTAGTATGAACATGACTAGTTTTCCATATTACATTTGTAATAGAAAACCCATCTCCAACTTCAGCAAGTTCCACATTAATAAAGGGTATTTTCTTTATTTTGGTGGGATCAATTGATTCTATGTCCATAATATTAAAAATCAGTATCACCAGTGGATTCTAGTGCATCCATGTATTCATCTTCCTCTTGATAGTCTCTGACTAACCAGCGACCAAGATCTTGCATAGCTTGGTTATAACGATTCTGAAGCCAATCAGGAGTCTCATAGTAATTTTCATTCTCTTTATGGAAATACAAAGATTCATTCTTTGCATTGTTCAGATCATTCAAGAACTGTATACCATTACGAATAAGTTCGTAATTGAATTTTTCTTTCTTTTTCTTTTTCATATTCTATTAGGATCAATTTTTTGAGGATGACCGGCTTCATGAACCGTTTCCCATAATGAATCAATTGTGTGGCAAATCTCTACTTTCTTTCTACCAACTTTTTTCCATGCTTTTTGAATCTTACCGTTGAATCCTTCTCTCTCATAAAGGAACCAATCAACCCAACCTCTCTGTTCTTCATTAAAGGTTGCTTTAAATAGTTCATCAATTACAAACTCATAGTTTTCATCATACTGCATGAGATCAACACCAAACTTATATAACTCACGAGATTTCTTATGAGCAAGTTGGAGGTTTAAAATAATCTTTTCAAAGGATTGTTTTGTCATATTTTTAAAGGGGAGACTAGGAAATACCTTGACAGTACTTCGGACAGGCTACACGTTCATCGTATACTATGCTTCGCTATCACCTGTTGCGGAAGTTCTTTAGCTTTAAGAACTCGCACCCTAGTCAAATTATTGTCTTATCATCTTAACAGTATCTCTATATGCTGTCAATGCTTTAATGATAGAATCAAGCTCATAGTTTTCAAAAGTCATAAAACTTCTAGGGTGACGATTTGCGTCCAAATGACTTGAACAAGTATCCATAGTAAACATTTCAGTCCATTCGTAATTATCTGGCGATTGTCTGAATGTTAAAAAATAATCATCAAGTTTTACATTTACTTGAACACTGGTATTGTTATTCATTAATTTGCTACGTCAAAATTAATCTTAAATCCTCCGGTCTTACGATATTCATCGTTCTTCTCTCCACTCTGGAACCAAGAAGTTTCTCCCTTCTCACAGGAATTGGCATACTCTGTCCACATGACATTATCTACCATCTTGTCGAGTTCCTCTTCTACATCATCGTCAAGATCGCTTGGGAACCCATCCCATCTGCAATTATTGATAAATCCTTGGATATACTTTAGAAATTCCTCTTCACTATTACCAGTGTAGGGATTCTCCTCAAGGTTCCTAAATGCCTCTGGATCAAGTTCTGCAACCTCGGTTGCTTGCCACAGGGTTATCTCTTCTACTTTGCGTATTTGGTATTTCATATTTTTATATAGTAATTGAACTTTCTAATTCTGTCAAATCAAAATTTTATCAAATTGATCGGCGGTAGTATTATTTTTATGTCTACCATCATCAACCAAAAGACAAGGAATTCCATTCATTTCAGCTTGAATTACATGATTGAGAATATCATCAACATGGAGAACACTTTTAATTTCTTTAAGAATTGGTACTTTTGATCCACCAGCAGTGTAATGAATTTTACGAATTGGTAATTTATGTTCTTCAATAAAATCACGAACTTCTTGTATTGCCCATGCATCTCTTGCAGTCACGATATCAATGATATATCCTTCATTATGCTTTTCGAAAACAAGATCAATAACCTTTTGGATGGGTTTTAATACATCCATTATACACCAAAGAAGACCTTGCTTTTCATCAGATAATGACGCAAGTGTGTCATCAAAATCAAAAGAGATTACACCTTTCATGATAAACGAGGGAGGTAAACAGCATTCACAAGATCTTGCATCCAAGTTATATTTGGTGCTTTTTGATATTCGCCATCGTACCAAGCTTTATCTTCTGGTAACTTTTTAAGACCAGCAATATATTCTACTTCTTTTATTTCATCAAATCCAGTTTCATAACCATCCACAACAACAATTTGTTCTGGATCAAATTTCTGAAGTTGTTCTATTAGTTCTTTTACAGTCATCAGTTTTATTTTATGGAATATTAAAAGAGAGTCAAGATTTATTATTAAAAAGTCCCCACACTACACATCCTATGAGTAAAATAAAAAATCCCATTAAAATTGGATCACCATTAGTATAATCTTGCATATTAAAAAATAGGTTTGTTTGTTCCGATATCTTCAGCAGTATAAGGAGATTTAAACTTAATCCACTTGTCAGAAGGATATTCTTTAAAGTCAATAAAGTCTGTTCCCCAAGGATATGACTTACTATAATAAGTTTGAATTACTTCACCGTTATAATTTAACCTTTGGATCTTATAATAATGGGTAGGTTCAGGTGGATCAAAATACGCACATCCTGTTATAACTAAAATAGGTGTAAGAGGTATAGCCAATATACAAACTGTTATCTTTATTCCAAACCAGAATGTTTTAGCTTTATCTTTCATATATTCCAAGTTGTTCTATACCCAGAATGACCACAATCATCACAAGAGCTTCGATCAAATTCAGTATCATCACATTGAAAGCATTCTACAAGATCTTTGAATGAACAGGTATTGTCTTTAATTCCTTCTTTGAGTTTAAGGAGAAGATAATCCAGAAGTTCATCATCCTCTTCGGGTTGCTTAACGCTTTCTTCTACTTCTCCACTCCTCCACACATCATTGATAGAAAATCCCCAACCATAGCAGGACATTTCATCATATACAATTTTATATTTTGTTTCGCTCATTTGTAATAGTTTTTATTGTCTAGTTTTCTCCTGATTCTTTCGGCTTTTCTTTCTTCGATTATTTTGGGAAGGTCTTTCAATGTTTCTTTAACGCCTTGAATAAACCCACTTGCTAACCAATAAGCAAAAGTTAAAAGAAAGATAACTATACCTAGTGCTGTTACACTGAGAATAATTGCCGCCGATATTTTAATAATTTCCATTATCATATTTTTGTCCATCCATCATTAGCGGGATAAGAAGGCTCATGAAATCCCCACTGCCCCCAAAATCCAGAATTTTTTGTTTCGGGGTTGTTGCTACCAAATTGAAAAAGATTTGTTTCAATCTTCTTAATGGGCTTGTCATTTGGGATAACTATAGCACAAGCACCAGTAGTATTAACGATAACAGCTACACCATCCATGTTTTCATATGAAGACAATTCTTCAATGTATTTTGCATAGATCTCGGCTACATCTCTGCTTACATGGATGACATAGCTGTTTCGAAATGTTGATATTGGGATCAGTTTCATATTTTATACAAATGGTAAATCTTTATAGATACTATCATATGCACCGATAGTTTCCAAGGCTTTTTTTCTTCTTTTTTCTTGGGCAGTAAGATAAAAGTTTGGAAAATCCGTATCAAGTGCTTCTACGTTACCATCTTCATCGATCTCAAGAACTTGGCAAAGACCGCAATCAATATTGGCATTGAGACCGCCATTCTCATACCAAGTATTAATTTTTCCCATAGTAGGAGTATGACCATAAACTTGGCGTAATCCCCTAGTAACATGACCTTCTTGAAAGTCATCACACCAAAGAATTCCTCCAACTCTTTGCACACCACCACGACAACGACCTACTGCACCAATGATTTCATTCCAAGTACGATTAAGATAATCATCAGTAGCCTTTGCAATTTTATCAATGATAACATCGTTAGCCATTCCCTTAACAGGATGTTCAAACCAATGAGGGTGAATACCAGCATGAGTAAACCATACACCATTACCAAAATGAGCAAACTTGATTTTATCCCATGCTTGTTCATCCATCACACGATTAATAGCATCATCTTTAGTCATATGATATCCAGAACAATTATAAATGTTTTGAATATGACCACTTTCGTCTTTAAGATAATTCAAATACGAATAATTGATATCATGATTACCCATCAAATGGATACGATTAGGCTTATCAAGAGATTCCTTGAGCCACTTTGCAGTCTGAATTGCATCATTGGCAGTATCACCAAAATCATCAAAATAATCACCAGTAAAAACTACAGTATGAGTCTTATCATACAAAGAAGCAATCTGTTCAGCTTCGACCCAATGGTTATGGATATCTCCAATAGCTATAATGTTCATATTACTATAATATATAAATTTGGAATTGTGTCAATGATTATCTATGATAGCAACCGCCACCCCATCCACCACGATATCCCCAACTGCCATAATATCCACCCCAACCATATCCCCAACCACCCCAACCCCAACCACCATAGTAAGGATAAGTGTAGCCATAATAAGGATATACATATCCATAACTATAAGGATATGTGTATGCGTAACTTACAGCAGGGGTAGAAACTACATAATCTCCGTTAACTGTACATCCAAAAAAAAACACAACTTAATAGAATTGTAATATATTTTGTCATATTATGCGATGTTACGATTAATCCAAATATCCAAGTGTTGAATTTTATTTGCAAATTTTCTAATGTATCCACCAAAAGTAATCCAAAAAATTCTCCAGTATCCACCAGTATATTTGTTTAAAGTTTTTTTGATTCTATTGGAAAGTTTGGCTTGTTCTAATGCAATTTTTTCTTGCCAATTCTCTTCATTTTTTTTTATCTCTTCTGCGGTTTGAAACAAACGAACTTCAACTTTTTTAAGTTTTCCTTGGATAACTCCGTTAACAAACTTTCCAACGAATTCTACCCACCACTCGTTTCCATCGTTATCTTCTATGTGATCGTAGAAATAAAGATCACCAGTAAACTTTTCAAACTTATACTTTCTAGATTTCTCCTTAAATTCGTAGGGCCAGCAGAAGCGACCTTGCTTTTTAATTTTCTTTTCTTCCTTTTCGGAAATCACACGAACTTTTTCACCTTCAACAAAAAGACCATAAACCTTACCATTCTTTTTAATGATATAGGTTGAAAGTGTGCAATCTAAATCCTTAGATTGAAAAACTTGTTCATCCCAATTTACATTGGAAAACTTTGCTTGCTCCTTCTTATTCAATGGAAGAGGCAATTGACATTTGATATTATCGAACATTCCCAAAATTACCTCCTAGCTTTTCAGCGTGTTGTTATTATTCATAATTTATAATCCTAACAGGTTTTATTTATTTGTCAATTGTTATCTTTCAAGTAAACACAAACCTTAAACTTTCTAAGTTTTTCTAATACAGGTTGACCAAATATTAAATCTTTTACTTTTCGTGAAAGCATAATCTCAACCTTTCTATTTTTTTCATCAACTTTAGTTCCGATGAAATGATCATGATCACTTGCTAATTTAATAAGTGGATCTTCTTTTTGAAATGTCCAACTATCACCCCATGCATTAGCAGATTGCACATCTTGAGATTTTACATGAATTTTATAACCTTCGCAGGTCAGGTCAGCATCAAAACTTTTTTCGTTCTTTTTATAAATGTTTAAATCGGGTGGTGTAAGATTTTCCAATCCTTTTTCTTTTAATATATAGTAAACAGCAAACTCTGCCATTTTTCCTATACGAATATCTTTCTTTATCTTTTCAAGGTTTGTTTGATTCCTACTAGCATATTCGTCTTTATTTGTTGGGCAGCATTTTTCAGCAAACTCATTACAAATTTTTATAATTTCTTCCTCTAAGATAAAAGCCATTTTTTAATCTTAGGATTTTTTTATTTATTTGTCAAGTATAATGGTGGAGGATTAGGGAATTCAACCCTAGACTCCGCAGTGCAAGTGCAGCGTTTTAGCACTAAACTAATCCCCCTTAAATAACTTGGAGGTGGGGAGAGTTGAACTCCCGTCCTTAATATTGGGTACTATATAATCTACACAAGCTTTGGCAAACTTCGTACTTTCGTTGTCTAAAGGTAACAAGGCAATGCCAACCTATCTATGTTTAGAGACCTACCTGTATGAGTGAATAACGACCATCATACCACCGCTTGCACTTATTTTACGAGTATCACAAGAACTACTTCAACCTATTGTGATTCGACAAGAGCTTAATAGGATCTACTCTTGGTGTTTATGCTGCCATGAGACAGTAATCTTCTTCTTGGGAGAAGAGAGACTCTGCAACATTTGTCACGAATGACTTGACTACATTAACTGCATTGGTTATAGCCTTTGCGTTTATGTTTTAATCGCCTTTTATAGTAGCCAAGCGATCAACTACTGCTTGCATACATAGCATTCAACAATTAAGTCGAAACCAGTACACCCCCGTTAAATTATACTTATCAAAGAACAAAGAACTTGGTACACGGAGTCAGGATCGAACTGACGACATTTCGCGTGTAAGGCGAATGCAACTACCGCTGTGCTATCCGTGCATTAAGTCCACAAATATTTACGAAGACGAACCAAATCTGCAAGATATTCAGAATCTCTTTCGTGAATATCATGTTCAACTTTTCCGTACTCCTGCCAATTTCCATTAGCCTCAATAGAATCCAAATAGTTTTGCATGGCTTTTCTTCCGGTTTTAACCCATGTATAAATAGATTGAAGTCTCAGGTAATCCTTATAACGAGCCTCATAGTAATCCCAAAAAGCATCAACGCTTCCCCATTCTTGCTTAAGATACTCATCATCCTTACCCAAGGAGTCTAGAATCATTTGGATTTGATCCAACCCATTTTCCTCTTCAACAAATGAGATAATAATAGCCGATAAAACATCTTCTACAATTCCATCAAGATCTCTCCATTCCTTTGGCACAGCCTTACGAATGGCTTCGTGTTGATGATTAAAGATATAATAAACATACCAATATGCTTTATCCCAAACTCTCCAAATTTTCCAATAAGTTTCCTCCCACCAAGGAAGAGTGGGTGGCTTCCAAAGATCTTTGGTGCTTTTAACCTTTTCGATTTGCATATTCTTTTTTTAGATTTTTAAGTTTTATATTTGAAATTCCAATGATTTCATTTTCCTTTTTGGTAGTTCCGTTAATATCCATTAAATTTTCTGGATCGGAAGAAAGGTAAGCCTGAATTTCATCTTTAATGACTTTATCATTATATCCAATACCAAGCAAGTGTTTTTTGAATTTATTGAAAAGTTTTTCTGGGAGTTTTTCAACTATTTCATTTGCTTCCTTTCTGTATCCCTTATGAAGATAATAAAAAGCATGAGATACCTCGTGGTTGATTGTGCATTGATTTCCAGTTTGAGCACCGATTAGATAATATTTCGGGGCATCCGTATCACTATTTGTAATCTTGTGATCAATCTCTTGAATCACATCATCGTATTCATTTATATCCTTAAATGTATCAACATAACCATAACATTTATCAATGATATGACTAGGAACGTTAAACCCTGCCCAATCAATAGGATAGGTAAAACAATCTCCACCTCTTCTCATTGTATAGAGTCTTTGAAACTCCATCATACTAAAATACTTTCCCCTGATCTCTTTATATGGGGATTCATAAAATTCTTGAACCCTGCAAAATGTCATCGCAAGATCATAAGAATTGTCCATAGTTACCAAGAAAACCTTGGGGTGAATTTCTTCAAGTTTATATTTTATGTTCATTTAAAAGTGGTGGGCAGAAGTGGATTCGAACCACTGAAGGCAATAGCCAAATGATTTACAGTCATTCCCGTTTGTCCAGCTTCGGTATCTACCCTATGAAACTATATTATTTTATTTTGTTGTTTGTGTCAATATTAAAGTGGCTACCCCTCATGGATTCGAACCATGACTCACAGTGCCAAAAACTGCGGTGCTACCGTTACACCAAAGGGTAATAAAATTAAAAATAAGGTTTAAAGTTTAAGATGAATTCCTTTATTTTTTGAAGAAAACTTTTTTCTTCGTATACAACTTCCTTATCATATCCGTTTTCTTTCATCCATTCTTCTATGGTTTTATTAACCATAGTTTCACCCCTTTTACCATTTTCAATTGGTAGAAATCTATTTGGGTCACTAATTGGAATATAAACCCTTTCCTGAAAAGAATTTTTCAATTCAGGTCTGGGATTAATATTATTAATTCCATGAAAAGCTCTTGATGTAGAATTACTCATTACCTATATTTTATAGGTTCTGATAAAAATATCAAGATCTTTTTTAGGACATTGCTTCCTGACCAACAATGTGTACACCAGCAGTAACAGCCTGTGTAGTTGTAACTGCAACCGTTAAGATATCTGGAGTATTTCCACGGATGTTGTTATATAATGGGAAGAAGTTTTGCAAGTTAACGTCCTGAACCGTACCAGCGGCAGGGGTTAAGAAACCATAAACAACTTCACCACCAGTTACAGCAGTTGCATTTAAATCCAATTCGGCAAATGAATAAGTTGATCCACTTGCAGAAAGAGGCTGGAAGTTTGCACCAGTTAACTTAACTGGATTTGTTGGAGTTGAAGCAATTAACTGAACAAGTGCTGTTCCGTTTGAAGTAATGAACATATCCTGTGGAAGAATTTGCCCACGATCAATTAAACCAATCTGGTAAGGAGCACCAGCAGTAGGAGTAAATGGAATTGAACTTAATGTAACAACATCAACAAAACTAATTGAATTTGTATTGTTAGCAGAAATCTTAGCAGTATATCCGTTTGGATATGTTGTTGAAGATAAACTTGGGAAATAAATTGCACGACCAACTAATTGATTAGTTGCCCAGTTTGAACCAGAAAATGCAATAAAATTGTTTGTAGGAGCAGGATTTGATGTAATAGGAGCATATGAACTATTATATTCAATTACACCCATTGTACGAGGACGGAAAGACATCAAGGGAATTGATGTTCTATTAGCAGGAACAGCTACGGTTGCACTATTTCCATAAGCATAGGTAAATCCTCTTTGTGGATCTCTCTGACCTTCAACGATAACCGATACACCATAATGCATGAAATTAGCAGATGTATTTGAGAAAGTTGTATCTCTCTGTTCGTATCTTACTGGTAAGTTACCAGTTCTACTCCACGCAAATTGCTGTAAGTTACCCATTGTCTGCTCATGGAGAATATAGGGTTCGCCTCCTAAAAGAACACCCCAACGTAAGCAACCAGCACCATACCATGAATATTCTAACCATAACATTTGGTTATCATTCCAGTTGATCGAATTTTTAATTCCACTTGGATCACTCCATTGATCAAAACTTATTTTATAATCAGTGTAAATTGAGTTTGTTGAAGTTCCGGTAAACGCATAAGGATTAATATCACTTCTCCAACAAACATAAATACCAGCTGGGTTATTTGCTGATAAAGAAGTATTTAAACCAGTTGTATTGATACCACTTGTTGCATATACACCAGAAGAAACAGCCGCAACATAAGATAAACCTAAAACAGAAGATGTTGTTGAATTTAAAGTAGAAGCTGGTGTACCTTGCTCAAAGAACATTCCGTTTGCATCATCAAAGAAACCTACACGTTGATATTGACCACCGTAAGGACCTCCAAAATTCGTAGCGGTTGCCATATACATCGATTTACCTGGCTGGTATCTATGATAAGGTCTTGATTGGCGAATGGTTACGTCACCGCCAGAAAGGATTTGCATGAGTACGCCACCCATACCTGGCAACTGTTTCACGGTAGCGGTTCCGTATTGGGAGGATGTAAAAATCTCCCAACGCAATGGCTGGAGACCATATTCAAAGTCAGCTTCATAAATATTCTGTGAAAGGGAAACCTTGGCAGCACCTACAACACTCTTATTTCTCTTACCAAACTCTACATATGTATTTCCTGCACCACTTGCATTTACTGGAAATACTGCTTGAGCATAAAGTGGTGTTCCTTGTGTATTTGGGACAGAAAACCATGAATTACTCCAAGCAACATTTGGATTCATTTGGAGTGTTTGAAGAGTAGGCGTAAATTGGATAGACATATTATTCCTAATTACTTACCCCAAAGATAAGTCAAAAATAACTTAAAAGTTGGCTGCCAAGGTAGGGATCGAACCTACGACTTGCAAGTTAACAGCTTGCCGCTACTACCGCTGAGCTACTTGGCAATAATAAATTGTTCTTATATCTTATCAGTATTTTCTAATTTAGCAATAAAATTTTTAACATATTTTTCCACAATTGGTAATATTTCGCCTACATATTTACTATGCATATATTGATGGTGTATTTTAAGATAAATCTCGTATCGGAGAGACTCGAACTCTCGGTTCCTTGCTCCCAAAGCAAGTGCCATAGCCACTAGGCGACGATACGATAAATTTATCAAGTGCTCTAGCCAAGCTGAGCTACACTCCGTATTCTTAATATACTAATACGGATGTATTATAAAATCAACAAAAAAAATTTAAAATTCGGCAGATTGTCTTCCATGCCAATTTACACCTTGGGAAGATCTTTCGCTTTCCAAATGGAAACAAGAAACCGTTGGAAGAAGAATACGATTTTCTCTTTTCCATTGAAGAGCATGTTGAACATCACTTCTTTCTGCTCCATACTGATTATCTGGATATTTGAGATTCCATTTCTTCATGTATGAACCATGCCATAACTGAAAAAATCCAATTGGAGCATATCCAAATTCACGATGAACGAGCCTTGCACCTTCTTCTAAAACTGGTTTTTCAAAAAGAAATTTATCTCTATATTGCTTATTAAACGCAGAACTTTTGATTAATTTATTGTATTCGGCTCTTCCGATTACGTTTTGGCGATCCATTCCATAGATACAATCTTTATTTAATGGAGTCATAAACAAATTATTTCTAAAATTATGAGGAAGTAAAATATCTGCATCAATATGAGCAACCCAATCATTATATCTTAAGTGAGAAAGACCCAAATTAATTCCACGAGCTTTGTTGAAAGGATCTTCACTCTCGTAAAAGCAATCAGTAATTACAGGATCAATATTGAAGTGACGGCAAATTTGTTGAGTTTCACGATCTGCAAAGCTTGTAACAACCACAACATTGTCAAAATACTGTAAATTATGTGGTAATGTCACCCAAAGAAAATCTGGATAGTTCACACAAATTGTGACCATCTCTAAATATCTTCCTCCGTTTTTTGGGCTTCTTGGGTCTAATTCTCTGCTCATTTGCTAATACTTACTAGTGTAGAACCACATTAAAATGTGTCTTTTTTGTAATAAAAATGGAGCGTCAAGTAGGATTTGAATATCTATTCTTTCTATATTTTACACCCTTATACCAATTTTGATTTAACAGAACATCAAACTGTTCTTGTGTTACCATTTTAGATTTTTTATAAAAATCGTTTGATATCCAAAATCTATTTCTATTACAATTATTCTCTTTCATCCTTTTGCTATACTCTAATCGTTTTTCCTTTGATAAGGCATTTTTCATTTTTTCAACAAATCTTTTTCTATATTCTGGATCAGATTTTAATTTGTTAGCATGTATTAAGTGTTGATTTTTTTTATGGTTTAATTTGTTTTTATTTACATAATAAAAATTAGCTGGTCCACCAAGCTTGACATTGTAGTTTGTTTTATCATTTACGAATTCTTCATTAACAATTTCAATTTCTTTTTTGTACATTTCTTCTTCTGTATTAAACCACTCTAATATTTCTTTTTTAAAATTTTTATTTCCGTATTTTTCTATAGCTTTTAATATCAATTTTCCAGATCCCATATACCCATCATCTAAATTATTAGTACTATGGACACCTATATAATATTTTTTATTAATTAAATTGGTTATTTTGTATAGATAGTAAAAATTATTCATATACATATACTTACTAGGCAAGGGTCTAAAAATCATAAAAAATGAGCCTGATTTCGGTAACGCTCCGAACATAACGGTTTTGCAGACCGTGGACTTCTCTTGCTGTCTCATCAGGCAAAAAATGGAAGCAGGTGTGGGATTCGAACCCACGGAACCGATAAAGGTTCTCCGCATTTCAAGTGCGGTGCAATAAACCGGACTCTACCAACCTGCCATATTTGGAAGGAGCGGTGGGATTCAAACCCACGGAACCTTTTGGGTTCTTCCGATTAGTAATCGGATACTTTAAATCACTCAGTCACGCTCCCACTTTTAATATCTTATCAAATTATTTTTTTATATCAAGAATATTTTTTTAAATATCTTCCCTTTCTTCCTTTACCTGTATTTTTAGCTTTGAATGTTGGCAGTATGGAATCACAATTATTGCAAATTATTCTAAAATTTGAGAGATCATTATTTTCAGAATTACCATCTATATGATCAGCAACTAAAGGTATTTGTACACCTCTCCATTCAGTTAAACCACATATCATGCATTTATGACCATGCTTATGAATCAAATATTTTTTAATTCTTCTTCTTATGTGAGTTTCTCCAAATTTTTTATATTCACCGGATTCTATCAATTGTAAATTCCTTTCGAGATTTTCTTTTTCAAATATTTTACCTTTACTCCAACCAACTAATCCTCTTTGACCACCTGCTTTTGGTGAATGATAAAATTTAATTTTATTAGGATTTTGTTTGCATGTTTTTTGATGAGCGGTTAATGAACCCTTATTTAAAATTTGTCTACTACAAAATATACATTTATTATCCATAAAAATACTTATAGTTATGACGATACATTTCAATAAACCATTTAAAAAAAACGTGGTGTTTGAAGGATTTTGTTGCGCACTTTGTTCCTTCTTCAACGGGCAAGGCTGCGTGGAACGCTGCCCTATCCGTATAGCTAATGTTGTTCTAATCAGTAACATCATAGCTCCTGTAGCTTCGCTAGTTACCATTCAGAAAGTCATCCCAACTTACCAATCAGCAAAGATTCGTTTCCTAGTTAGGTGATTTGCTACCCCCCAACCGTATTAATATCTTATCATAGAAAGGTGTCATGTAAAGCATAAATATTAATAGTGAAAGATAACGACGAAAAAAAATTACAGATGATTTATGAAAAGATGAATCATTACTCTGGTGCTGATATTAAAGAAGATGATATTGGTGAAGAAGAAAAAAGCGGAGAAGTACCAGATGAGAAGCCACATGTTATCTATATTGATATCGGAGATGATATCTGGGAGATTGATCTGTTATCGGATGACCATAAAAAAGATCCGAATAACCTTTTACACAAGATCAAGAAATTCTTAATCTATTATAAGAATGATCATGATATAAATCACAATTTTTTACATGGTTTACTCAACAGCGAAAAACTCCACAAGTATTTGAAGAAATTTAATACTCACCCTAAAGAATTTTTAAATCAGCTATAAGCAGAAATAATTTTATTTGCAATGGTTTCTAAATAATCTGCTCTTTCTTTCTTATCCCAATCCATAGGGGTTTCTAGTGTGCAATAAGGAATACCTCTTTTTCTCATTGCTCTTTCTAATGTTCCCTTTGTTGGCAAGTGACCGAAAGAAATAACACCATCCTCTGTTTTATCTCCACATGCACTCTTTGCTTTCGGTGCATGAATTGATGCCAATATATCCTTTAGCTTTTCTTTAAACTCTGGATTACAATAAGCATAGATTCCACTTCCATCACAATCTTCATGTAGTGCTATTACGACTCTTGGTTTTAAAGATAAAATTTTATTTAAAATTCTATCTTCTTTTTCTACCGAATCCTTTTGGTCAAAGTGTCTATTTAAATCAATTGAACCATCTCTTCTTTTTCCTGTCTTATTGACATGGGATATAACGTAGATTCCTTCTTTACCTTTAAATCTATCGGCAGCAATAGTTCCAGCTACTTCATCTCCATGAATTCCTCCGACTACAACAATCGGAGAAGATACCTTCTCGTATAAAAATTCTAATATTAGGCTATCCCTATCTTTCATCTTATACTTACACTTGGAGGGCGTAGAGGGAATCGAACCCTCTCATTAAGTTTGGAAGACTAACAGGCTACCGTTACATCATACGCCCAAAAAAACTGGCATCGCCAAGGGGAATCGAACCCCTATTCCACGGATGAAAACCGTGTATCCTAACCGTTAGATGATGGCGACTCTATTTATATATCTTAGAGATGTTTTCGCACAAAGTCAACAATAAAGATGATGATACTTAAAATAAAATATCCCAAAAAAAATATCAAAACAGATACTCCTGTCATAGCGGCTTCTAGTGGATCAAGCACATATATACTTACAATTGGCAGGGGTGGGATTTGAACCCACGATCCTCTGGTTATGAGCCAGATGACTTAACCACTTGTCCACCCTGCGATAAATTGGCACGTTGGGTGGGTAACGCTCCCACATAAGGCAGTTTTGGAGACTGCTGCATTTCTTGTCTGCCACCAACGTATATGGAGCCTCTGGTCGGGATTAAACCGACGACCCTTCGCTTACAAGGCGAAAGCTCTATCACTGAGCTACAGAGGCAATAAATTTATATTAATAACTTACCACACCAACCCTTTGATGTCAATCAAAAGATAAATCTTTTTTCTCAATTTTTTCAATACTACCAGTTCTTCCTGATTGAACTACATAATAAAATTCTTCCTCACGAAGAATCTCTATAATCTGACCTCTTTCTAATGAAGGGTGATTTTCCGTTATTACAACAGCCTGACGATAGTTATGTCTTTTGTTATGCATCAAATATTACTTCTTTTTCTTTTTGTTTTTAACACAGTTATTTACTATTTTACCAAAAAGTTTTTAGTTCCTTTTTTGTGATAACCTTTCCAACAGTTGACTTCAGTAATAACACTTCTTATTATTTTATAAAGATTTATTTCTTTTTCCATCTGATTGCTTTATGACCTTTCTTTTTTCTTTTACTTGCTGAACACATTGCTTTTGTAGGGCGACAAGCTGGATAACCTTTTCTTTTTTCGCCTTTTTGTCTACCGCAAACCTTACCAGTTTTACAATCTATCCAACCTTTTTGACCACCTGCACCTCTGCGTGAAAACCACCCGTGAAGTCCTTCACGTTTTTCCTTTTCGAAACCTTCTAATAAAGTTGCTACAAGTGAATCAAATTTCATTTCTTTTTAGATTTACCCCAATTTTTAGCACCCTTTTTACGACATTTAACCAATGCACCGGATGCGTAGGCGGAGGGCCACACCTTATATCTGCTCTTTACTTTATAGTAACAAGCATCTTTTTTTTCTTCTAATATAGAAGCAACTAAAGCATCAAATTTCATATTACTGGGCAGGTGTTTGTATAGTACCAGCTTTTCTTTCTAAGTAAATTAAACGTTGATCTAAATTGTCCATTCTTTTATCTAGACCTGCTTCGGTTTGGTTAATATGTTTTAAATCTTCTGAGAAGATACTTTGATTGTTAATTATGGTTTCTAGCTTCTCCTGTGTTACTTCAAATCTTTTTGATGCTTCTTCCGAAGCGTGTTTATCAGATTCTATTTGTCTTTCGACATATACTGCAAATTTATCTTGGGTTACATAGTGTTGACCCATCCAAAGAGTTGCATAAGAGAACATTATAAATGCTACCACCATTACTGCTGGTTTAATAAAGATTGTATACCATTTACTGCCTGGTGATGGAGAATCTAAATGTGACAAAGGATCGAGAGGATTAAAACTCATAATATTTTACATCTGTATGATTATACTTATATAGCTTGAGGTCACTTTTAAACTAAATATTATAAATGATACAAGGCAAAACCCTAGTAATTTCGGACATTCATCTTGGTTCACCCGTCAGTCGCACCGATGCAATCTTAAAGGTTTTAACCGAAGAGAAATACGATAAGTTAATCATTAATGGTGATTTATTGGATAATAACTATTTTGAAAGATATAAAAAGAAACATTGGAAGGTTTTGGAAACTATCAGAAAAATTTCAAAGAAAAAAGAAGTTATCCTAATAAGAGGAAATCACGATAGAAATTCCGAAGCTCTTGCTGGAATATTGGGTATAGAATTCGTTGAAAAATATGAAATGCAAATTAGTGATAAACGCTTCTTATTCTTGCACTTAGACATATTTGATACCTTTATTGCCAGTTATGGTTTATTGACAAGTATCGCTGAAAAAATCTATTATTTTTTTCAAAAACTACATAAGCCATTGGCTATATGGTTAAAAAGAAGCAGTAAAACTTTCCTAGAAGTTAAAGATAAAATCAAGTATAAAGCATTGGAATATATTCACAATACACAATACGATGCAATTTTTGGTGGTCATGTCCATTACGCAGAAGAATATCACTGCATAAAAACCAACAAAAGCTATTATAATACTGGATCTTTCTGTGACTCTCCATCTCATTATATCATTATAGATAGTGATGGGATGGTTATTTTGAAGGAAATTTAAGCTCTAATAGTCTTTCTAAGGGTATTAACGCAAGCAATATCTTCGTGGACAGCAACAAAATCAACACCCACTACTTCATCACCATAATTAACAATTGAAAATCCATTCTGCCAATTCGGATCTTTTACATATGAAGGGTTTAGATCACAGGCGCAAGCATTCTCATAATTGTAATATGTAACTGCTTTTCTGTTACCGACAGCAGGATGTCTCTGCGAGGTAGCACCAAAACGATGAACGTGATTAGTAATAGTTGAAGCAAAAACTTTTTCGTACTCTGCTCTTGCTGACTGACCACCATTTTTTCTAACTGCTGTACCGTGCTTAACGATCAAGTTTGTTGGGAGAACTACTTCATCAACCAACTTGATTCTACACCAAGATTCGTTTGGGTAAAATACATTATCATAAGAAAGCAATTCTTGAATTCTAGGCAACGATGCCGCCTGACCAATTTGCTTACTGAGATATCTCCACCATCTACCTTCCTGACTATTACCAGAATGGTTTGCATTAGTTTCCAAGATTTCACAATCCCATGCTTCGGTAATATCATGCAACGTCTTCAAGAATGCATGATACTTCTTTAGTTCATCAGCAAGCGAATAGTTGTGACGAACATCATTTGAATAGGTGCTAATTGAAAGCATATCAAGAGTGTCACCATTGAGAATGATTTTCTCTGGTTTTACTTCTTCAACAACTTTAAAGAAGATTTCAATTGTGGGTTGATGCTCAACGCCAAAATGCAGATCACCAATTACAACAGCTGATTTAGCAGCTTCTTGCCTAACCTGTGATCTCTTTGGTGGATCATAATGAATGGGAGTCAATTGCTCCAAGAACTGCAAAACCTCATCACCATCTGCATCATTCTGCTTAAAAACCTTTAGTGCATTACCAATATATTCACCGTCTTCGTTAATAATTGGCTCCTCCTCAATGTAAGAGCGAGATGTAACATTCAAACTATTACCAATCCAGTTATAGATAGTCTTCCTAGGAACATCCAGAAGTTTTGAAATTTCGGTGTTTGTTTTACCTTGAGTCTGAAGCTCTCTAGCTTGTTCTATTAGCTGTTGCTTATCGTATGAATTTGACATATCACCATATAATAAATGATGATTATAAATATGTCAATTATTTTTTAAAGATATTTCTAAAGGTCTGTTTAAAGGACTCAAATCTTGATTTCTTTAAATCTCTTAATTTTTTAACATTTAAAATATCTTTTTCAGGTTTTATCTCTTCCTTTTCCCAATCAAAATCTCTATATTTTCTATTTGTGTTATAAGGTACTTTATTCATACTCTGTAATTAATTGCGTTATTTAAATTTTTGCGAATACCACTATTCTTAATTCCCTCGTTTTCAGGGGAATTAGAATTCATTAAAGGTGAATTTTCAGAATTTTCTTCTTTAATGTATTCATTTGAATTAACTAAAAGTGAATTTTCAGAATTTTCCGCTTTAGTTAATTCTTTTTTAAACCCGTCGAATTCGACGGGTTCAGATTTTTTTTCTATTAATGAGTTGTATGCTAAAACCAATGCCACTGCAAGAGGATCAAATACCAAAACGATACCCAAAGTAAACCACTTAACAATAGTATCCATATCAACTCCAAACGCCTTTGCCACATATTTGAGAGTCCCAATGTCAACTTCTTTTGAACCTTCAATCTTTTCTTGAATTGACTCAGAGGATGTTTTGAAGAGGTCAGTGGTAAGTTGTGCCACTCTATTTCTTGTTTCTGTAATTTCTTCAGATGATCGTTTGATGTCTTCGTAAATGGGGGCAGCGGATCGTCTAGATAAATTAGGGAGTCTGGCTTCTTGTGCTTTTCTTGCTTCATTTAAAGTATTGATTCTATCATTAAGCTGTTTAATTTCAATGTTTAAAAATTCTTTCTTTGAATTTAATGCTTCCTGTTTTACATCCGTGAGTTCTACTTTAACGTGACTTTGCTGATAAGCAGCGGTTAAGAAACCAAAAATACCAAGAGAAGTTATGCCCATTAAAATAATAACAGCAAGAGTTAAATAAGTTTTAAGTAACCATCCGGTTGTTTTCCAATAACGATGAAGGAATGATGCGGCAACTAGTTTACCGACTTCTAATCCTCCTGCCATCACACAGACGGCAATAAATCTAGCTGCATATAATGAAGCTAAACCCTGAACTGAAAAGAATGCTGCACAGCCAGCAACAATTAATGCTACCAAACCAATAACAAAAGTAAACATATAGAATACTTATCTTTTTAAAATTGTTCTTGCCAATTAAGAGTAGCAGCACAAACTAAAGGTTTGTATGGAGGGTTTAAACTATAATTGTTTTGTTGGACGAGTAACACAACAGAATCTGGTTGTGTATAATCTACGTTTGCTCCAATATTTAAAAAGTTAAGAGCAGTTTGAATATCTTGTACGGTGGTTGCAGAACCCCAACCACCTAATATTTGATATCCACCACTGAGATAAACAACTCCTGTATTGTAGTCCCAAACTCTTGATGCTTTGCCCATATTAATTGATCCTGATATGGATTGTTTAGCAGAAGTATTTTGTCCAGATAAAACAGGATTATACATTAATCGCCAAGAATAATTTGCAGGTGTCGAATTACCACTACCAGCATTAACATTCTGCCATCCTAAATCAGTAATTGATAATCCTTGAAGTTGAATATCAACCTTATTATAAGGCTCTCCCTGTCTTAATCCAAGACCAATAATAGCATATTCTGCCGTTGATGTGGTGGAGGGCCATACAACTTGACTTACTGTATTATAATTTGCAAAAAAGGGATTCATTGTCACCTCTGCTTCCGTATCTATTGCTTTCGATGAAGCCAATACATAAGGAAGATAAGACAATGTTGCTTGATTAAATATTTCGGTTCTTACTGGTAAAGCTGTTTCCGAAACAAATTGTTGACCATAACGACCAGCAACACCATAGGTATGAATTATAAATGATCCAGTTGGACCCACAAGAACAAATCTAACTCTTGAAGTTCTACCACCAAAATAATCAAACCACCATGTCCACTCCTCGTGGAAAGGAGTTTGTGTTAAGGTAATTGTATTACCAGAAACAAAAGACCCTGGATTAAATGGATATGTTAATGTAATTGTACTTGGTGTAATACTAGAAACCCATGCCACGCCATCATAACCAGAAGGATTAATTCCAGAAACGGTAACAGTAGATGATTGATTAAATACGCCTATTAAACTTGATGATGTGCTATATGTTACATCATAAGCCGATAAAGTTTGATTTGGAAACGCAACAGTAGAAATTGAACTATATGTTAATCCTGTAGCACTTACGGATGTAAAGAAATTAAGTCCAGAAGAACCAGTTCCATCTAATTTATCACCATTAAAATTAGCACTATTTGTTCTATCCTCAACGATAGTTCCATCCATTTCTCTTCTACGAACAACAACATTAAATGAATTATTGGCAGATAGCTCAAAGAATATACCAGAGGCATAATTAAACTGTCCAAATCTTTTTACGGTATAGGGATCAGATCCACAAAAGTTTAGGGTTCCGTATACTTGAGTACCAATGCCAGGTGTGAATTTAAAATGTCTTTTGGATTGTCTGATTACATAACCAGTAGAACTCAAACCACTAGTTAATAATGTACTACCTAAATCTTGTATAAAAATACTTTGAGCACTGAGACCAGTAAATTGTTCTGTAAGTCTAAAATCACCATCTTTATCAACTGTTGACTGATGCCACCAAGAAGCAGCAGGTTGAGCAACACGAAGTTTACCCGCTGGATCTAATTGAAGATTACTAGAATATTGGAAATATAAAGGAGAGTTTACATTGTTATTAGCAATCGAAACCGAAGTTACTGAGTTTAAAATAGTAGCACTTAAGGAACCTGTTACCGGAATTGGATTACCTGCATCATTTGTAATTTCAATTTGAGGATTGGTAATATAAGCACTTAACGAGTTTACAGGGTTTAAAACAGTAACAGAACCACTTACAGGTAGAGTAACATTACATTGAGCAATATCAATAGCCGAATTAGCATTTACTTGATAAACATTTAAACCGCCTCTAGTTGTACCAACTAAATTTCCACTTGAATCACCAATTGCAACACTATCTACATTCGAACCAAAATTTTGAGTTAATACACGAAGGGCATTTGCTCCTACACCAACATTAACAACATCTGCCACTGCCCCACTTATCGGATCAAATATACCGACATTACCAATAGATAAACCAGTAGAACTTAAAGAAATTTTTAATGCATCTAAATTAGTAATATAAGATGCTTGGGCAAAAAGAGGAAAGGGCGCACCATCTTGTTGAATCCATGAATTGCTATAAGCGACATTAGGATTCTGCTGGTTTGCAGTGAAATTACTTACCAATGTAAGGTTAATATTGTTCATTAACCAATACTTACACTAGCTATTCCTTAATTCCAACTACTAGTTCTTTCCAACTTTCAAACTTTTCGGTGGGTTCTGGGATCTCCCAACCAAAAAACCAAAACTTACCCTTGCGGTATTGGGCAATTTCAACTGTTGGATTTCCCTCTGCATCCTTATCTTTACTTGTTACCAAATAAAGAAATTCTTCTTTTAGTTCTGTGTTTTCGCTCATATTAAAAACTTATCAAAAAAAAAATTTTATCAAGGCTTATAACTCACCATTTAAAACTTTTCCATTTAATCTTATTCTCGTAAACAAACTTGCAACTGGATGATCTTTATAATCAACTAGTAATCCATTTATACCCATCTGTCGAGCAAGTAGAATATTTCCAATTTCATCATCGATAACATATTCAACTTTTAAATCATCATACCATGCATTTTTTGCAGCAAAATTGGTACAAAAAATATCTGATTTAGGAATATCTATACCATAATGATGTAAAATTCTTTCGTTGTTATCTATTCCCTCTTCGTCAACACCTGTAATATTTTCAGCGGAAATTATATAAGTTTTAATTCCTAATTTTAAACATCGTTTCAGAATTTCAAGTACAGGTCTATTGGCATGAACGGCTTTTGAATTTTCAACTCTATAAGGTTTATGATGTTCATGTCTTTCCACGAGTGTTCCATGAAAATCAAAAGCAACAATTCTTTTGCTAAAAATACCTGTATTTTCGATGGTCACATTACAATTCCTTCAGTATACTTAGCTCAAGTACACCAAAATTGCTATGTCCTAAATTAGCTACTTTTGCAGTATATTTTTTCCCTTCGTATGAAAATTTTATTACATCTCCGTTTTCTAATGGAATATCATTATCGGTATTCCATTCCGATATATCCAAATAAAATTTGGAACCATCCTTATTTATATACTTTTCAATTCCTAGCATTTTATTATTGAATTGAAAGCTTTGTACAATATGTCAATCCAGCAAATGCCAATAGTAAAATGGCTAAAGCGATGTATTTGGATTTGATCATTACTCAAATATTTACACTAACAAAAAAACAGTTTAACGAACATTTTTAATTTCTGCCTCAAGCTCCTCTTCGGTTTTCATCCGATAAGTTTCATCGACAGGGTTATATACTACAAATCCCTCTTTTACTAGATATTGCAATTCCTTGATAAGATCAGCTTCTGTAATATTTTGGGTTTCTTTTTTATTTTTTGCCATAAGTATATATGGTACACCAACCACTATATGGTGTCAACAATTATGGAAGGATTAAACGAAAAAATTTGGCAAAAGGATGGAACTGTTGTTCCCTCAGTGAGAGAAAAGCTTTTACAAATCTCAAAAAGATTTTTAGAGGACTTCATCACGCCAGTAACAGTTAAAAACATATATCTAGTAGGATCTCTAGCGTCTTATAAATGGACACCGACAAGTGATATAGATGTCCATTTAACAGTAGACATTAACGAACCTCATGCCGATAAAAGCACCGATGATTATTTTGATTTGAAGAAAGATTATTTCAATAAGAATCATAATATTTTTATTAAAGGTTACAAGGTTGAAATCAATATTAATGAAGAGGGTGCGGAGCAACAGCAATTCTGGAAAGATAAACCTGTTTACGATCTATATAATCAAAAATGGATAAAAAAGCCAAATCCAAATACAAGAAATTTAAACGACCCATTAGTATTGCAACTTTCGGATTATTTTGAAAAAAAGATAGATTGGCTTATTAGATACCAAGCACCATATTACGATTTTAAAAAGTTGAAAAATACCATCAAGGCATTACGAAAAGAAGGCTTAAAACACGATGGAGAATATTCTGTTGGCAATTTGGTTTTTAAAAAATTAAGAAATTCAGGGGCAAACGAAAAACTTTTTGATTTTAATAATGATATGGAAGACAAAGAATTGTCTTTGGAGAAGTTTAAAAACTTCTTTACGAAATAAGAAGATATATTTCGTAAATAAAAAGCATTACAAAAAATGCTACGCTAACCCAGCTGTTCCATATTTTTTTAAATAAATCCATGTGTTCAATGAAACCTTAAAATTTCTAAAAGGTCGCCGTAGATTCTCTTTACGTTCTATTCATGGATTTAAAATGGAAGTGGGTATGGGAATCGAACCCATGCTAATCCCTCATCTAGGGAAGTTATAGGTATAAACTATATCGTGCTTCCAATTACACTAACCCACCAAAATTTTAAATATCGTTATCCTGCGGTTGACCATCCGAATTGATCAACTCATCAATTTCGGTTTGAATCCTCTTAATCTCATCATTGTAAGATTTAGAGATACTCTTCTTCTTGTCCTTCATCTCATCCAATTCCTTGCAGAGTTGGAATACTTTGGCTTGTTTTAGTGCGGTTGTTGTTGTTTCGGTTGTCATAAATTTTAAAGTTGGTAGCTGCGGTGAGATTCGAACTCACACTTGAGCGATTTTAAGTCGCTTGTCTCTGCCGTTGGACTACGCAGCCATATTTGATTATGTATTAATAATACATCAAATTTTCAAATAGGTCAATACTTTTTCGTAATTTTTCCTTTTGTTTTTACAAACCCTTCGATTTTACCAGAAGGCTTTGGGAAGTTTTGTACAAACTTCTTCATATCCGTTGGACGAGGTTTAGATCCTTTGCCAGCCATATTATTTGTTTTTGATGAAACGACCCTTCTTATCTCTCTTTGCTGGCTTCTTCTTAAGAGGCTTAAGACCAACAGAAGACTTTACATTCTTCTTATAAAACTCAGCAGCCTTCTTAAGGTTCTTTGTAGCCTTTGCCTTGGTAGCCTTCTTGATATTCTTTGCAGACTTTACAAGGATTTGATTGGCTTCATCTTCGGTGACCTTAAAGGTTGGATTGTTTGAATTAAAGATCTGTGCAAAATGAAGACCTTCATTTGCAAGAAACTCAAGTCTCTTCAAAACATAATTGCCATTGAAACAGTGATCAGTTGTGGCAAGCTTATGAATTTCCAAAAATATATTTGTCAAATCATTCTCTGAGCCATTATAATAATCGGCTTGAACGTAATCGTTAAGATTACCATGACTATGAAGCCAAGAATAAAAACAATTTACGCTGTTAATCTTATTAACAGGAATAACCCTGTTAATGCCATCAATTACCACGCAAAGAACCTTTGCAACTTTTGAATCATTGTTTACGTTAGTCTCATTCATATAGAAACTATCTTAAAGCAATTTTATAGAAATGCAAGAACTATTTTAAATAATCTAGCGTAGAACCTCTACGAGGCTTGTGTGATTCTTGGATAAGTCCTTGATCTGGATTATATTTTGCACTGCCTCTTCCACCCAAATATCTTAAAGTTGAATTTGCAGATTCTTGATGCACAGGATTATCAGAAATAGCATTGGCAACTTTCTTTGATTGACGATGACCATGACGCTCAACTGCACCATCTAGACTCTTTTTCAAATCATTAAGAAATGCTTCCAAATTATCTTTGGTAGGATTGCTAATATAAGCCTGTGCAATTTCCTTTGATGTTCTTGATTCGATATCGTGTACGATTTCTTCCTTTGGTTCGTGTTTTAAAAGGGATTTAATTTTTGTTAAAAGGTGTTGAACTCCACCCTTGGATGCCATATCAAATCCTTTTTGAATTGCAGCTACGGTGGCGGCTCCAAGCATGCCTGGTATATAGAACGATGCCAATGTTACCAACCCTTGTATCTGTGGTGACATATGACCTGTACTTCTAATTGCAGAAACAATTTCATTTGCAATGTGAGAAAAATCTTCGTTAATAACGTTTCTTTTAACGCTACTATAAGCTTCTTCTAGGCTAACTTGATCTTTTGAATTTGAGAACATATTACTTGGATTTTTTAACTGGTTTGGAGGTAATCTTCTTACCGTATTTTTCTGCACCCTTTTTTATACCCTTTACGATTCTTTCCTTTTTCTCTTTGCCGTAATGATGACCTGTTTTCTTTTCAAGTGCTTTTTCAACAGCCCAAGGGTTTATATTCTTTTTTCCGGAAACGGCTTTCTTCTTCGCTTCCTTGATGATGTCAAGAGCAGCGGATAAAAGATCGAAATCTTCTTCCTCAACTGAAATTTCTTCTTTACCTTCTAGCTTTTCATTATCACCATGTTCGCCTTCCTCCGATTTTTTATATTTGGAAGACTCCTCTTCTTCCTTATCCTTAACGTCTTCAACCTTTTCCTTTTCGGTTTTTTCAACGTGATCTTCCTCTTCGTCTGCCTCTACAACAGGAAGCTTGTATGAACCTGTTTTCTGTGTACCAGAATGAGGATCATTATCAACACGATTGAATGGGTGTTTATGATCTGTGTTTCTTGGATCAATGTCCTGAGATTCACTTAAAAGCTTTGCATAAACATCTTCCAATGAAGTTGATTCTTTGTAATTGTTATATGCTACGTCACCATGAAGAGCACCATGCTCGTGCTTTCTTTCTGCATAACCTTCTGCTCCTCTTTGCATTCTCTGAGCAGCGATATCCTTTTCGACTTCTCTATTTGTTAATCCACGAAGCTTTTCTTCTGGTCTTGATGGTTTGAACTTAAGTAAGAAATCATCAGCGTTCTCTTCGTCATTTATAAATCCTTCTGAATCAACGTGTGCACTAACACCCATCTTTCTAAGCTCCATAACTTTCTGACCACTCTGGGTTTTATAGCCAACGATTTTAAATCCGTGCTCTTCTAATTTATGGATTGTGGCTTGCTGATCGTGAGGCAAACTACTTGTATCATATGCCTCGTTAACTAAAACTTTATTATAAGCTTCTTCTAAAATGAGATAGTCTTTCTTGTTCATTAATATTACTTACACTTTAGGAATCCAAAATCTCACGTAAATCTCTAAAAAGTCTATATGCTGCTCCTATACTTAAATGTAAAAGGATACCCTCAAAAGAAATTTTTAGAATCGTAGATTCGTTTACCTCTCCGGTTTCATCGAAAATTTCTTCTACCTTTACTTCTTTGACTACAAAGGATTGTTTCTTCTTTGCCTTTTGAGCAAATTCCTTTGTTTTCATTCTTTTGTTGAAATCCTTTGACATAGTGGTTATGTCAATACTTATCGATTCTAAATCACCCATTCATGCCGATGAAATGGGAAATGCTGAAGGATAAATAACGATTTAGTGGATGATTAAATACGTACCACGAACGTCTCTGCGTGAGGCGGAGAGGTCGGATTCGCCAGGCAATACGATCACGTTATACTGCCCGTTCTGACCTTCAGGGGTATGTTTCAATTCATCAATTGTTAAAACACTCTTTGGATCAATCTTATATCTCTGTGCAATGAGTTGCTTTACTGCATCTGGATTGGTATAAACCCACTTCTTGTTTTTTAATTCAATGTATTTGAATTTTGAAATCGGATAAAGGGAAGGCTCCTTTGTTGGGTCTTTAATATTAACGATATAGGAAACCTTATCTTTCTGAGGATCAATTAATTTCTCCTGTTCTTTTCTTGCCCCGTAAGAGAAGTTAAAGATTACGTTATGTGGAGGATTTGGAATTGATTTAATTAATGCAACTTCCTTGGTGTAGATATAGTGATCTGCATCAGGCGTTGCATTTACAATTTTCATTACAATATCAAAGAACTTAGGGGAGAGTAAGTCACCGGAATCATTCCAGCGAACCTGAACTTTCTTGCCTCTGTTTTTAATAGCAGCTAATTTAATTTCTGCTACCATTTGGTTTTCATAACCCTCTGCATCATTGAAGAGATAGTTAAGGGTTTTATTCTGGAACATGGAAACCTCTGGATACATGACATATGATCCGTGTTTTGCGTAACATACTAATTGACAAGCACCAGCGGATGGACAGGTTGTAATGATTTTAAATTCTCCTGTGCTTTCGTCAACAACCATACCCTTTAAGGCAGGAAGAGTTGTGTTAAAGAAAACTGTGGTGTCTGTACCACTCTTTTGCATCTTCTCGTTTTGGCGTAAAAGCTCCTTTGGACGGGTCATTAAGATTTTCTTAAATTCATCAAGATCAACTTTTTCGCCATCTGGAGTTTGGATCATTACCTTCTTTGCAATGGCGGAATGGATATGAGGCATGTGGAAATAATCCTTATCCTTACCTTTCTTTTCGCTTGCCTTGAGTTTTGATTTTTCGTTAACCCTGTTAATATAGGCAACTAGTTCTTCTGGGGCAATTGCGTCTGCCTTTGCTCCCAATGTGTCGAATGCTTCCAAAATAGAAACTTCTTCGTACAAACTCTCAAGTATTAATGCGTCTTTATCTCTCATGATATTATATTTACCCTTAAAAAAATTTTTTTGCTAAATTTGCGCCGTAAGCTTTCCATCGATAATGGATACAAGCTTTGCATTATAAATGGGTTGCTCATTTGCTCGGTTTACAAATGAGTTATATTTGTAGGGATTATAGGTAATACTAATTGGTAAAACACGAGGTTCTTCGTTGGATAAAAACCCAATAACCCCTGCATGAACATTTTTTCTTTTCTGTTCACGAACCTTTTCCATTCCCCCTTGACGAACCTTTAAAATGCAATCCTTAAGCAAGAGATTTCTTTCATGACCAATAACCTTATTTGTTGCCACATCCATAATGGAGAATATAGGATAGCCAAGTTTATCTGACAAGTTTAGGTTCTTATACACCCAAACTTTTCCAGAAAACCCAATATGACCAGTTCTTGCTTCTAATCCCTCCTCGCAAATAAGACTATAGGCTTCTTGAAGTAAAAGTGTATCACGATCTCGCATTTGATAATAATTACCCTTAAAAAATTTTTTTGAGACTAAATATAAAAAGAATATGAAAGCACCCAAAAGACTCGTAACTTTAAAAGAACTCTATGCTACAAAGGTTTTGAAAGAAGAAAGAGATCTTAGCGTAGACGAAAGTTCTGGTCTTTATACTGCTATTAATGTTGCTTTGCAAAAAAAACAACATACAACTTCATATAGAAGAAACAGATAATGGTCTCATTGTCAGAGATTATTTCGGTAGAGATTATAAAATCACGGTAAATCCCATAAGTTAATTGACTTTACTTTTTCTTTCCCTATAATAATAGGGATCATGACAAAGAGAAAGTCAATGAAAACAACCAAAGATAAGATTATCGCCTATTGGACGAATCTTATCTATGAAGGAGAATTGAATTTCGATTGGTCAGAAGCCGACATCATGTGTTGGAACTGTGGTTGTGAAAGAGATACGGAAAGATGTCATATCATTCCTCATGCCCTAGGAGGAAAAGACTCACCAGAGAATTACGTCCTCTTGTGTAATGAATGTCATGAAATGGCTCCCAATTGCAATTCATCCTCCTTTATGTGGGATTGGATAAAATCAAATAGAACATCAATGGGATTCTATGAAACCTACTGGTGGGAAAAAGCAATGCAAGAGTATAAAAGCGTTTACAAAATAGATTACCTAGAGGAATTAAGAAATTTAAACCTAAAAGATCCCTTTATTCTTATACAGGAAAACCAAGAATGGTCTGAAAAGAACAAAGACTATTACACCATTCACTTTGGTAAAAATGTAAACCAAAGCACAAGAATAGGAGTCTTAAGAGGATTTGTAGAATACGTAAAAGAAAAATATGGAAAATAAAGAAGAAATCTGGAAAACAATAGAAGACACAAATAACAAATACCAAGTAAGCAATAAAGGTAGATTTAAAAGCTTTTGTTTTAAATCACCCAGAATACTGAAAGTCAAAAAGACAAAACGCTATCCTCTCGTTACCTTAAAGATAAAAGGAAGATACACCACTTACTATATTCATAGACTTTTAGCTCTATACTTTATTCCAAACCCAAACAACTATCCCATGATAAACCATATAAATGGAGATAAAAACGATTATAGATTAGAGAACCTAGAATGGGTTACAGCAAAGCAAAACGTAAAGCATGCCATTGATACAGGATTAATAATACAAGGGAAAGATAAACACGTTTCATTTAAAGGAACCCTAGGAAAGTTTACAAAAGATGGTATATTGTTAAAAACCTATAACGGTGTAAATGACCTCTTAGAAGACTACCCAAATGTTACAAGCGTTTACAAGGTAGCAAACCGTTCAATAACCTCTAGCTCCACGGAAACTAAAAAGTATTACCACAAAACTTATATGGGTCATGTATTCAGAAGATTTCCTCAAACTATTTCCCCTGAGATTGGGAAAACTTATGATTTAGATTCTGAATATTTCTTTATACCTTAAAGGGTATAATAAGAATTCCCTATAAGAGAACCCGCCAAATCCTTATACCCGATAGGGGGTACTTTAAAAATACCCCCACCCCTTCCCTATAGGGGGTACTAGGGCGCACTGCGCCCCACCCCACCTTGTCTTACGAAGCCATATAGGGTAGATTTTTCTAGGCTCCCCTCGGTTTTTGTCAAGCTCAAAAATCCAATGTCGTCTAATAGGAGCGGCTTGGGTAAAATGATATCTTTTCCCAGTAGGGTCTGGTGGAAATGTCAAGCGTATTGTTACGCATCAGGCAAAAGAAAATCCCTCCCAACCTTTCGGCTAGGAGGGACTGACTTGACAGTTAAGGACTAGGCGACTAGGAGAACCTGCTCTCCCCTTGCCTTCATGAGTTGGCGAGAGGTATCGTCGGTCAGGACGTTGAACCACTCCCTCTTGCTGTCAGCGGCGGAGCCGAACTCGGAAGAGACGAACTGCTTCCAAGGATCATCACCTCCGCTCGACTCGTGCGTGAAGTAGTCAGTGGCTCCATTGAACAGGTCAGCCATCGTGCGACCGTTGTTCCCTGCTCCATGACGATAGAGGCTGACAACCTTATCGACCATATTCATCGTGCGAGTGGAAACCTTGGCTTCCTTTTCAAACGATGCGGGAGTGAGAATCCCTGCTGTGATTTTCCTCGCTGTCTCCTCCTCACAGTCGATGCTGTCGAGGGAATCCATCGCCGCTTGGAACTCTGCCACGACTCCACAGTGGCGGTCGATAGCCTCTGCCATTCCGCCCAGACGATCAGCGGCGAACTTGGTATGCTTGATGGTGAAGCGGAAATCTCCCTTCTCCGCCAAGGCTACGTTGAGCGTGTTCTGACAGACCACAACGGTCAGCCCAGAGTTACCGATCACGCTCATGAGACCTCCATGCCCCCACATGATGTTGAGAACATTCTTTGTGAGGCGACCAGCGGCGACGATATCATCCGACAGCTTGATGCTGACGAATGCCTTTGCACGATTGCAGACTGTCCCCAAGGAGACGATCTCGTAACGGGTTCCTAGCAGAGCATCGCTGATCATGTCGAGCATCTGCTCGTTGGTGATCATACCATAGGAGGAGGAAACCGGATTGCCAATGGGGAGACCATCATCAAGAGAGATGATCTGCTTGGCTTCGGTTTCGATCACCTTGTCACCAAGTGTGTAGGAGAGAGGAACCGTGACCATAGGGTAACGGATGCCGCAATCCTCCTTGAGGGAGAGCTTCTCCTTCACGACCGTCAGCTTGTGCCATGCTACCTCCACGCCTTCCTGCGTGTCCCTGTCCATTATCATATGTGCCATGTGGTGTTGTTGCCCGTTTTATTCTGTTGGCTCTTCAGGTTGGATTTACTGTACAGGAATTACTGAATAGTTCAAACAAATTCGTGCAGGAAAAAACTTTTTCTTTTTCGGTGTTGACAAAGGGAGAGAACTCTGAGCGAGAAAAGAAATCATTTTACCCAAATGTATTTGCGGCGAAGCGCAAGGGATTTTGGAAGGGTGGGAGATTTGGGTAAAATAAAAAGATTCAGAAACTTTTACCCTAGTACGAAGGCAAAGAAAAACCCCTGCCCAATTAAGGACAGGGGAATTTCTAGATGGATTAACTCCAAGAGAGGGAATCAATCTGGGCAACGATATCGTCGTGGACGAGGTTGCCTAGCTGATCTTCCAGAATGTTACCGATAGCGGACTGATCGCTAGTGGAGCCGCACCACAGGAAATCCTCGCCAGCGTCCTTGGGAGCAAAGGCACGGATGGAGTTCATAGCCGCACCAGTGAGGCGACCGTATCCAAAGACTTGGAAGTCATGGAGTTTGGCGAGGTTAGGCTCCAGCTGGCGAAGCTGATACTGGTCGTAGGAGTCATACGACTTGGTGCGCTCCTCAAACTGGTTGAGGATTTCGGTAGTTCCAATGGGAACACCAATGAGGCGTTCGATGACATTGGAGGGAGCGTTGACGTAGAGACGAGTTGCCATAGTGGTGATACTGCGAGAAGGAGGTTGTGCCTTCTGGAGAAAACTCTATAGAAAATAATCTATAGATCAAGAAAATTCGTATAGGAAAAAACCTTGGGTAAAATAAAATGATTCAGTATTCTCTACCCAAGGTGGGGAAAGAAAAATCCCCCTGACCTCACCACAAGATCAGGGGGATGGTTTTTTCTATGGCAATTAACTATTGAATGGGGTGGCTCTCTGCCAAGATGGTTGAGGCTGGATCTGAAGGAACATTGCTTGCCAAGGAAGCGTTGGATCTTTCTTCAGCTTGTTGAGATAGGTTGTGTAGCAGGATGCGAGAGTCAAAAAGAATGCAAAGGCAAGGAAGAGATTGATCCTTGTCGTGTATTTACGCATGAGGAAGATATTCATTTTCTGTTGTTGAAGTTGTCGGCGTAGTCTTGGAAGCAGATTTGACCCGTGAGATAGGCTCCCATGATCAAGGCATCGTTGTAGTTGTATCCCATGCCCATTGCCTCATCAAGGTGAGTTTGGGTAGAATAATATGTTGCATCGGTTGTGGCTTTCGTGAGATTGCCATTGAGGAGATTTTCGATGACTGATCTAGGAGTCAGAGTTGTCATTGTTTCTGTTGTCGGCGGTGAGAATAAATTCTATCTGGTTTTAACATCCTGTAAGTCACGAGCGATTTGGTCACGCAAGGCAATCAGGTCATTGAGGCGAGAATCTTCCATTACTTTGAATCAGTAGGGATTGTCTTGTTGAAGGCTTCCTGCACCTTGTTCTGGTAGTAGGTGAAGTCTTGGAAGGGAGCATGGGCATAGGAATCGTCCTCCCAATGGAAGGAGACATTCCCCCAAGATGATGCTTCAAAGAAAGCGGCATGATGCACGATTGCTTGATGTTGCCAGTAGAGGCTAGTGGCGAGGCAATCAATGGCACAAAGAAGGGTGATGAGGAGTGCGACGATGAGCGTGGAGTGGATGCGGTCTTTCATGATGTTGGGTAGAATGATATGTTTTATCGGTGTTTTGTTTTTTTTTTGAAGGTTGAAGAGAGGGAGTCGGGGGGTGACTCCCTCTCTTCGGTTGGGGGGAAATTAGAGGATGATATCCTTTACATTCTCCGCTTTGATTGTAAAGCACAAAGGCTCTTCCTCCTTGGGCTTGGGGAGTTCAGAGGCGAGAACCAGAGGCTCAATCACGCTCTTGTCAACGCTCACTCCGTTGAGGAAATACTCAACATGAGGGGTGAACTTGATACCAGAAGCAGGGTAGAACCGAGCGTAATCTGCTCCCTTGTGGGTAATGTGAAGGGGATACTCTGACCACTCACCCCAAGGCAGACCAGCGTTTTCGGAAGGGAGAGTTCCTTCCTCACGACCTTCCTTGACAACTCCCATGTTGTCGTATTCAACGCCACCACGAATGACCAGCTTGGTGATCTTCTCGATCTTGTTGCCAGCATGGGGCTTTTTGGTCTTGAGGGTCTTGGTGATAACAGCCGAGAGGTTCGACCCCTTGCGGCTCTTGACGATTTGCTTGATGATTTCGATGTTCATACTATCAATAAGGGATTTCCGCCCTTTCCGATTTGCACCTTCGGTTTAGAGGTCATAGCCGTTTTTGACTATGGATCAAGTAGATCATATTCCTCCTCATTGGTCAACTGCTATTTTTAGGGGTAGGTGATTTTTATTTTTCCCTATTGACAAAATCAAAAAAGTCTGAAGGAAAAAAGATTTCATTTTACCCAAACTTTTTGGAGCATACGCCCAAGGCATTGGAACCTTGGGTAAAATAATTTCTTTCAAATAATTCTCCCCAAGGTATGAATACAAAAAAAATCCCCTTGACTTGCAAGGGGATTTTTGATTGGGGGATTTTTAGGAGGTGACCTTCCTCATGATCTCTTCGATGTCAGCGATTCCCTGCTGGACATCTTTGCGAGGGGAATACTTCTTGCCAGTATACTGGGAGAGGCAGGAGAGGAGGTACTTGGCATTGGCTCCTCTGGTGATGACCATGCCGTGTTGGAGTGCCTTCAATCCCATCTTGATGGTAGCCAGACGGAAGGTGTCGATCTGGGCTGGGGTGGTGAGGGCGAAACCCTCGTCGGTGTTGTGTGGTACTTTGCTCATAGGACAACCAGTAGATCAAATCCCTAGCAACTAATCAAGAAAAAAGAATTAAGTTATATTAATTTTTTTTCGTATATGTTTTTTAACTAATATAACATCCATATATTAGTTTGGGTAAAATAAAATGTTTCTTCTATATCCACCCAAGACTGCGTTGTAAGATAAATGAACACATTATATTCATTTATCCTACAAGTTATTATCTTACAATTACTTACGAAGACTGTTCTTCTGGATGGAAATCTGTACAGTATTCAGCGACTCCTGCATCATATCCAATCTTGTATTGAAGGTGTCTATAGAGTTCGTCGTAATTAAAGCTTCCTCCGTCGTAGGGGTTGTTTGAAACTCCTTCATCATATCCGTGGATAAACCCCCCTTACAGTAACCTATGTTTCTGGGATCTGGGTCGTGTGCTATTTTCATAGTCCGTGGATTCTGATGTGTTCTTGGATTGCCTGAGAGAATTCTTCTATCTGCTTATTTGGGATAGTCAGAACGATCTTCTCTGTCTCATCATCAAGTCTTTCCTTGATTGTCGTGTAGTCTGAACAATCCTCTGAGACTTCGATGATGTAGTCAGCATCTTCTGAGTTAATTACTATACTGGTTTTAATCTTCATATGCGGGTATACGAGCGTGTGTGGGTTACGGGTGTTGTGTGCGTACTTGCGTGGTAATAAAACACGGTGTTGTATTTTAACACGGTGTTGTATAAAAACACGGTTACAGATTTATACTCTCTACTAGTTGATCGTAGTTGTCAAGTTTTTCTTTAAACTCATCGTCTTCTTGGAAGTTCTCTTCTATAAAGCCGTAGAGTTCATTGGTGGCATCGATAAGGGAGATCGTATTCTGTCTTAAGAGTAGATACTCCCTTATCATTGCCTTCCTAGTGAGATCTTTGTACTGATTCTCTGTCATGATGATTACTCTTCATCATCATCTTCATGCATCTCAAAGTAATAGTCAAGATCGCAATACTTGTAGATATCACTTTCTGGGTCGATGTCCGCCGCTTCTTCTGCTTCGTAGCATTCGTCGTTCTCACTATCCTTAGAGAACGTGGTGCATCCAAAGAACATGTGTCCTTCGTCGTAGTAATACATCTCAATGGTCTCTCCGGTAATCTTAGCGAGTTCACGAATGACATTGGTTGGGGGACACCATGCAGTCTGGAAGCAGTAGCTGCTCAGATCCTCAATCTCATTGGAAGAATCCTCCAGAGTAAGGTTGCTGTAGGAATTCCACTTGGTATCCCACTTGGCTTTACACCACTCATACCATCCGCTAAAACCTGTCTCGTCTACACAGGTTTGTTTATTTTCATCCTGTTTTTGTTTCTCAATGGCTTCCTCTTCTGGAGTCCTCTTTGAGGTAATGTAGTCGATGTCTCCAAACTTAGAAGACTCTTCAATGCAGGGAGGCATTGGGACAATCTTATTGAAGTCAAGGAATCTCTCCACTCCTTGTCTATCGGTTCTCTCGGAGATATAGGGCTTGACAAGTTCTCCGATGGTCTTTCCGCTAGTGCAGATCAGTAGGTTGGTGCAATGGTTGGGCATGTGTTTGGTTTGGTTGGTTGTTTATTTGTTTAACTGAATGATGATCACCACAAGCAAAAGGGCAAGGATGATGTTGAAAGGTAACAGATATGCTAGCACGATTGCAAGCAGAATCGTAAGAATCGTGTTAATCATTTTGTGGCAGGGGATAATGATGATTGATATAGATTTCCACTTCACGATCAAATGAACTCATCTGGCTTTTCTTTGCGAAGCTAATTCTAACTCCTTCTCTCTTAATGATGCGAGTCCACTGGTCATTGTTTCTCCAACTCTTTCTGGTATCAATTACCTGATACCAATCTTCTTTCTTGGATGGATTTACTGAAGGCGAGATATAGATATTCTGCCATTTGGTATTTTCGTATCCTTCGCTTCTCTGTTCGCCTGTGAATGTTGTCATTTGTTGTTGGGCAAGGTGTCGATTGTCTTGAAGGATTGCTCCACCAGTTCATAGAAATAATACTTGCTGTGCATCAGATCCGTTGTATAGAGATCCTTCATCAAGTCAAGTGCTTTCTTCTTATCCTTGGGAACATCCCCTACGGAATAAAGATGCTGAAGCATTTCCTTGTCACCATATACATGAATCAGGAAGTGCGTCGAGTCTCTGGAAACCTTCTTGGGCTTTCTGGGTTTCTTCTGTATGGTTTCAGTTTGCATTATAATCAATGTCCTTTAGAGTTGACACGATTGTTTCCAAACGACCCAGAGCAGTGCAAACATCTTTGTGTGCTTCGATCTGGTTGGGATAGAGGTTCTCGTCCTCTAGTTCGGCTAATGCCCTCTCGGTATTGAGAAGGGTGTTGTAGACACTCCAGAACATAGTCGTGGAGATTTGGATGGTGGGTCTTGTGGTTGTCATAGGGTGCGATCCTTGCAGAAAGGATTTAGAATGTCAATGATTATTTTTAACGAGTTTCAACATCTGGCAAGACAAGGAAAGTCTTGAGATGTTTGAAGGCAGAACCAAGACAGGCATCAAGGGTGAGATGTCCGTATTCAGTCTGTGTCAAGCCTGTTTCGTCATCATATTCATAACCATACAGATTATGTTCTTGGAAGAAGAGGACTTGGAGGGTTGGGATGTGCTTCATATAGTTTTGTTTTTGTCTGGTGTCGGGTTGCCTTCCTCCCCCCAAACCACTAGGAGGAGGAAGGGCTTCCCTATGAACTCTATTGAGCCACTACTCTCAATAGATACCACCAATCTTTATATCTTAACAGGTTTTAACTTTTTGTCAAGTATTAATATGCTTTGCGAAGAAAGTCACAGTAATCCTTTATTGCCTTCTTGCTTGGCTTGAGCATCTCAAAGTCAAGATCCCAATAAAGATCTTCTGGGGTTCCGTTTGCGAAGAGTTCGTTCTCATCTTTCCAACCAAGGGACTTGAAAACCGATGCCCACTTCTTACGATGGTCACCATATCCTTCATTGTCACCAGCAAGAGCAAAGGATTCTTCAAGCATCTGGTAGAGTGCATCCTCCATGAACATATCACTTTCCATATGCCACTTGTCGGTATTGATTGCCTTCTGAAGATTCTTGACAACCAGAATGTGGTATGAGTCATGAAGCATTCCCATCCAATTTCCTTCAATCTGCCAGATCTCCGAATCATCCATAAGTTGATCCAGTTTAATCTCAAGAATCTCATTGACAAGACTCTTGAAAGTTTCAAGTGCTTTCTTGTTTAAAGATCTTGCAAAATCCCAATGCTCAAAACTGTAGCAGAAGATTCCTGCCACTGGTTTTGCTCCTTGGACACACCCTCCAATATGGAACGTTCTCTCGTTGAGAGTTGGTGTTTCGATTTGAATTGGTAGAACTGATTTCATTTGTTGTACAGGTTGTATTCGTATTTTCCGATTTGGTTGTTGTTGAATAGGCGTGTGTGCCAATTGCTGTGTGTTGTCTCCATGATGTGTTTATACAACAGGGAGGTTTTGGGATTTACTTCCTTTCCAAAGAAACGAAGCAAAAGGGTAATTGGGTCTTTCATAGGATTAGAAGTATGGCAGAACTAGTCTCTGGTGTCAACAACTTTGTTTCTCTTGTAGATCTTTTTTGAATTGATCTTCTTGGTAGCAGGTGCGAAGTGCTTGCGAATCTTGATGTCTTTGATGACGATTGAGAATGATGTGGTTTTCATTTTGCCTTTGTAGCATAGGACTTCCAGATAGTCAAGTCCAAATCTGCTGGGGTCATCTGATGATTGATTGCCTCTGTCAAGAACAATTTCTCAATATCTGCATATTTCTTTTTGGGGGGAGTTGCCTTGGGAACCTTGTATCCCTTCTCACTCATCCACTTTAAGATATGAGTGTCAAGGACTGCAACCTTGGCATCTGGTCGAGAGTGCAGGACAAAGAACCTAGCAGTCTTGCTACCAATTCCCTTGACACTCTCCAGTTCTTCGATAGTCACCTTCTTGAGTTTACCCTTGAACTTGAGGATCTCCTTGAAGGCATTGCCAACACGATTGTATTGACCTAGCTTGAACTGCTTCATGTGAATCTCAAGCCAACCCATACTCGCAAGATGCTTGATGTGGGCAAATGGTTTGTTGCGATGCTTGTGCAAGCAAAGAGTGAGAAAAGCATCCAGTTTCTTTGCCTGTTGCTCTGCTCCCTTTCCTGCGACAAGGATTGCGAACATCAAGAACTCTTCCAGTTCTTCTTCGGTGCGATTGTAATTGGTGATGGTGGTAGGTGTGATCATAGGGATTAAGAGTTGCAGAGGGATTTGATTGTGTCAAGTCTTTTTGATTGAACATTCCAGATTCCGATGATCCTCTGCATGGGTTTGTTTTGAAGGTGATCGTAGATTGTACCATCAATGATGGCGAAGGCATGATCTCTACGATTGACAACATAACGACCAGTAGGATACTTCTGCAAGAATTTCTGTACAGTAATTCCGCCTGTCTTGATCTTGCGATACTCTATCCCGTTTTTCCTAGCAGTCTCCATCAACTTGGCAGTATAGAATCCCTTGCCATGCTTGCGTCCAGACTGCTCTCCGATCTTGTATGCTTCGGTATAAGGAATACCCGCCGCAGTTGAAAGGGCAACAATGGTGCAGTTGTTGTTGTCTTTGAAGCCGATGTTCTCTGCTGGTGTGACTTTCTGGTGGTTCATGGTGGTGTGGTTGGTATTAAAAACTAGGTGCTGATCCTTCGTCAAGGACTTCGCCGTGATATTTTTCAATACCTCCGACTCGGCATCTTATGGCGTGGGTTGCAACCGCCCCCATAAGTCTGCACAGCACTGCTTGTTTTTCTGTAGTTGCTCTCTGCATTTGTGCTGGGGTTACCAACACGATCAGGACTTGAGACCTGTGGCGACTACGGATAGCTAGTCCGTTCACCAGTAGCATTTCAACTATGGAATGACTATACACTATCCCCAGAAAGATGCAAGAACTATTTTCAACTTTTTTTATTTGGGTAAAAGAATATCTTTTAAAGGATTTCGCCCAAGGCGAAGTTTTTGAAAAGTGAAACAGCATACGCTTACATAAGATGGCACTCTCGTTGTGTGGTTATGAAAGATGCTCCTAAAGTCTGTGCAGTTTGTGGTTATGATGCTCATGTAGAAGTTGCTCATAAAATCCCGATTGCTGATTTTGAAGATAATGTAAGACTTAATACAATCAATCATATTGATAATCTTGTTTTGCTTTGTCCTAATCATCATTGGGAGTTCGATCATGGTAATTTGAAACTGGTAGGAGTGGAGGGTAACGCTCCCTCTTCAATAAATTAAAAGTTTATTGCATCACTTTAATGCTTCACTCCCAAAATTGGTGCATCGTGCAGGAATCGAACCTGCATTGAGGAATTAGAAGTTCCCGATCCTATCCGTTGAATGAACGATGCGTAGATATTTGGTGGACCCGGTAGGGATCGAACCTACTTCCTTCACGTTATGAGCATGCCGCTCGACCATTGAGCTTCGAGTCCTTATTTAAAATCTTAATCTATATAAATATCCTCCCCTCCGATTACGATAGGAATGTCATCAAGGTTATTGGCAGTGATGCCATACCTGTCATCGTCATGGAACTTGTCAATGGCATGACCCTTGTTATAAGAAGATTCAATCCAAGTATCATACTCGTCGTTCCAGTGATTACCCTTGGGAAGATGTAGATTGTAGTAGTCCATTAGATTACCTCAAAAAGCTTGTCACCAATGGTGAAGGTATTACCAGAGATGCTAGCATCTTGCAATTCATCGTGGAAGATAGTGAAGCAGTTTCCTTCGATAACGATATCTGGGATTCCCTGCTCACTTGTTGCTGTGCTGTCCCATTCAAGAACCTCAAGCTCTCCCTCTTTGTTTCCAAGGTCATCAATTCTATATGCTTTAACCTCTACTGCTTGGTCGAGCATCTCTAGGATTGCATCTTCCTTTGTCATTAGCATCTCGCCATCTTCGTCAATCATATTTTTAGTTTGGGTAAAATGAAATCTTTTTTCGGTTGCCATTTGGGGAGGAGGGTGCTAGTAGGCAACACACCCTCCTCCCCACCTCGTCCTAGCCTACATTCTTCTTGACAAACTTACCAAGGGCATCTCTGACATTGTGGAAGAGATGACCATTAGGCTTGACACCATACTGGTTGTTGTTCTCACAACCGCATTGACCACCACAGCAACCATCGTTGCCATCGTTGCCTACCTGATCCTCGTTGGTGAGTGTAGTCTTGCCAGCACATCCTCCTCCGTAGCATCCAGAGTATTTGTCATCGTAGCAGGAGTTACAGAGCATCTCGGAGTTCTCATCCCAATTATCAAGGATGGTTTGGCAGTTGGCACAATACTCGTTCTCATCCTCGTCCTCGTAATCTCCTCCATCAGAAGAGTAGAGATCGTTGTCGAATCCATTCTCTCCACGATTGAGCTTGATCCTCCAATCCTCGGTGTATTCACCGATCACTTCATACTTACAGCAACGACCCTTGGTGTTGTTGTAGTCAGCAGGGATTGACACCACATCCTTGGGATTGATCTTGACAATCATGGTGTGACCTCCGTTGTGATCTGCAAAGTGAGGCAGATAGTTAATCGAGCAGAAGTGCAATCCACTTGAGCAAGTGCGATCCTTGTCCTCGTCCACCTTGTAGCGAGGCATCTCACACACCTTGCCAATGGAGTTGTCAAATGTCCCACTATGAATGTCCTTATAGTCTGCACGAACATTCTTGAAGGCGAGGAAGTGACCATCCTCTGTGATTGGGAGTTCACCCACATCCAGAAAATCGTAGAGTTCATTGACTGCACGATAGGAGGGATTCTCCATCAGGTTATAGAGGAAGTTCAGCAGAGGCTTGAAGGGCAAGTCCTGTTGCATGAAACTAATCACCCTCTTGGTGAGAGTATTGTGGATAGGCTCACCCTTGTAGACGATGATGCCATCTACAATCTGGACATCAGAGTTGAGAACAAAATCCTTGACCTTACGAGAAATGTCTACATGGTCGAGGAAGGCGTTCCAATCCTGTGCCTTGACTGCCTCAAGTGCCTTGAAGTAGTTGGGGTGCGTGTTGTCAATCGTGTAGATTGATCCGTTGATACAGGCAGTGATCTTTCCCTGTCCTGTAATGGTGACTGCATTGTTGGTGTTGTTCATGATTACGATACTACTTTGTTTGGGTTGTGTTGTCAATACTATTTTTCCAGTTTCTTTGCAAGGAGCAGATACATCTTCTGATCCTCACCCCACTCTCCTAGCAGAGAGGAGAGGAGGAAGTCAAGAACTTTATCTTCCATCTTGAAAACTTTATTGCTGTCCCTGTTATCCATGTAGCCAAGGATTTCGGTGATCTTGCTATACTTCTGCTTGAAACTTTGGAGCTTGACAAGCATCTCCTTGATAGGATTGTCGTTGGCGAGATCAGAAAACTCTTGACGATTCACGATGTCATGCAACCTGTGAGTCGAGTAGGATTGGAGGATGTCCACTTCACTCATGTCAACCCAAGATAGGTCGTGATTCTTGTTGAACTCCTCAACAAAATCCTTGACACCCCTTGCCTTGAGCTTCTTTGCCTCCTTGTCATTGGCAAGCACAATATCATTGAGCGAGATATTAAAGGCTTGACAATAGGAGCGAAGGCGATCCTTGTCGCTGATGATGCGAAGATGATTGAGCTTGACATTCAACTCCCAATTCTTCCCCTTCAGGATATAATACTTGGGAAGATTTGTTTCAGTCGGTTCGATTGTCCTTGACTCCCAAGAGACATTGTAGGGGTGACCAATCTGATAGCAGGTGATGTCCTCTTTAGCCTTGACTACGATAGTGCCACCAGAGAGCTTCCTCTTGGCAGTAGGGGAAGGCAGGGAGGAGGCAGGGAGGAAGTTATCAGGGAATCCTGCATCCATCATGTCATCCCTCTGCTCTTGAGTGAAGAGGATGGCATAAGTGTCATTAGTCTCACGAACAAGAGTCTTGACACGAGCGATAGGATTCTTGCATCCATCATCGTAATACCATGTGAACTTCTTGTCGAAGGAGAAGGATGAACTGGTGCTGACCTGCTTCCTGTAAGAGTAGCGAGTGAAGGACTGCACAGATGTCTTGAGAATATCCTTGACAACCTTGTAAGGCTCGGTGATGTCCTTACCTTTGAACTGGACATTCTTGAGTTCAAAATTGCTTGACCCGTAGTAGGAGAACCTCTCGGTGTAGGAGAGCAAAGCATGGATGGAGTCAAGGATGTTATCCTTATTTTCTATCTGCTCTTTTGCCTTGGTCTTGATCTCTGTCAAGACTTTTTCCAGCTTGTCATTGATTGCCTTGATAGTGGCATCATCATAGGACAGGTGTTCACGAGAGGGAGCAAAGTCGAGTTCTCCCATAGCGAACTTCAGAACCACACCTTTGCGAACGATGTTGTTATACTTGTCGGCAACCTTGTAGTGGTCGATAGGATAGGTGACTCCTCCCATGATGGCAAATGCCTCCCATTGATTAGAGGAATCCATGAACATCCAATCCTCACCAGAGAAGGTAGGCTTCTCCTCTGACCAATGGCACACCCCACCAGAGGTAGTTGGCTTGACATCGAAGAATCGAAATGCCTTCTGGACTGCCTTGATGAAGTCACAGAAATCTTTCTCCTTGACAGGGATCTGGACTGCCACACCATTTTCTTCCTTGGTGTTCTCCTGACTCATCAGGGCAATAGTCGGGTTGCCATCTTGAGCGAAGTAGGCATTGTAGATTCTCTTGACACCATCATGGATGGAGGTGACAGAGAAGTTGTCCGTATAACAGAAGGGAGACTTGCTACCTAGACCAAGGCAACCGATCTGCTCATTGGTATTGGTCTTGGTGCTTTCAAAGTAAGTGGAGTAGATGTCGTAGATATTCTGGTGCGAGATACCTGTTCCGAAATCCTGAATGGTGATCCAAGGCTCAAGAGAGTTGGGAAGGTGAATGTGGAAAGGTTGACCTACCTTGCCAGAGGCAACCATAGAATCATTGGCGTTGCAACCAAGCTCTCTGACGATGGCAAGAGGCTTGTCAGAGTAAAGGTCAGAGAGGATCTGGAAGGCTTTACGAGAGGACTTCATCTTGAAGGACGAAGTGCCCGTGATGTTTCCGATCTGTTCGATTTGATTTGGTGTGTCTAGTAGTTTCATAGTTGAGCTACCATACAATCTTTCCCCAAACATTCAAGAACAATTTCAAAAATCTTTGTGCTTGACACCAGACCCATATGCCAAGTGTCAAGGATTATTTTTATCTTGACACATAGGGGTAAAATACTTTGTCAAGGTTTTTTTTTATTTTTTATATAAAGAATGGGTAAAATGAAATCTTTCAAACAATTTCGCCCAAGGGCGAAGATTTTGAAAAATTCATAAATTTCATATTTTTCGTTTTATATAAAAAAAATCCCAATAGGGGTATTTCACCCTATTGGGAAATTCTGTGAATTAGAATCGCCTCCTAGCGAATCCAGAGACCCTTCTTATTCCTCTTGTTATGGTAACGACACTTCAGCTTGAACTTGTCGAACTGATTGACTGCACCAAGGATATGGTATCGAGAAGTATTGATCTCCTCCATAAGGATCTCCTTCTTAACACTAGTTGGAAGAGTCGTGAACTGATCTCCCATATAGGAGAAGTCTTTAACTACGATCTTGTTGTTTGTCACTTTACTGATTCACCTCCTTCTTTTTAGCCCTTCTCTCTAGCCTCTTTTGGCGAGATTGGGCGATAAACTCTCTGTCCTTGTCTGTAAGGTCAAGCATATCATACTTGTATTCCTTATCCATCTTCTTCCAGATGGCTTCAGACTTCATTACGTTTTTAGCTTTCCAGATCATCATTTAAGAATAGCAAAGGTTGATTTGTTTGTCAATAAGGAATTAAAAAACTCTCTTCCCATCACTATGACGAACTTTTGCTTCGCAGAGTTGCTTCTTATCGTTTTTGAAAACGACAACCTTATCCCCATCAGAGTCCTCATCGAACATGATGACGTTCAAGGAACGAATAGGGATGATCTTCTTATCCCAAGAAATGTAATAGTCCATTAGATAGTTCATAGTATTAGTTGTTGTTGATGTATGCTTGTCTTTCGTTTCTCTCTTCCCACCCTGTATCTTCCTCTACTTCTTCCAAGGTTTCAACCTCGTATTCAGCATTGCCACTTCCCCACAATGCCTCCATAGCGATTTCAATGGCATTATCGTATGCCTCCTCTTCGTTGTTTGCTTCCACATCAAAAGACATGGAATCATAGGTGGTGCGAGTGACTTCGACTTTGTATGTTTTCTTCATATTCTTATGCCTCCAAATTGATATAGATTTGCTCCTTGTTCAGATCCCAAAGCATATCCCCAAATGCTTTCCACTCATCCTCTGAACAAGTAAGGGGTGCTTCCTCTCCCTCCTCATTGATACCAGAGGAGAACCACTCATAGGCATCGTCAATAAAACGAGCGAATCTCTCGCCAGAAATCAGAGTCAGATTATTATCCCCATAGGAAAAATCTGGTTCTGCACTCCCTAGCATATCCCAAAACCAATCCCATTCAGCAGGGACTAGATCGGGTAGGTCTACTACTTTTACTTCTCTCGGTGTTGGTGTGGTCATAAGGCTTACCTGTTTACCAGAAGATCCCAAAGAGTGTCAAGATCAATTTTAATTTCTTTTTCCGATGTCCTAGTCCACCCGTCAAAGGTAGACTTGACAAGCGTGATATATTGAACCATCTCATACCCCTTCTTTTCAGTCGAGGTCTTGGTGCAGTAACTGGTGCGGTTTTCTTTCATAGGAATTGGATTGGATCAGTTTCAGCTATTCTTGTCAAGCCATTTTCTCAATGGTTTTTCTCCCAATGCTCCCCTGTGAAAGGTGTGCATGGGCTTGCTCTTATCTTTAGGATAGAGCATGAAGCGGTTGCCCCTCTGGACAACCCTGATTCCTTTAGTCTCTGCCTCCTGAATCAAGAGGTCAAATAATGGTGAGTGGTGTTTTGCCATAGACAAGAAAGTAAATCAGAAAACCTTTTTCATGTCAACACCTATTTCCAACTTTTTTTAGTTGGGTAAAATAATATGTTTCCCAATTTTTCCCCAAAGGGGAAGGTTTTGGGAATTGGGTAAAATAATATTTTTTCACCATTCCTGCCCAAATGGGTAAAATAAAATGTTTCGGAATATTTTACCCATTTGGGCAAAACGAATTGTTTCAGAATTTATTCTGAATTTTTTCGCATCATGCGAATTCTTCAGAAATAATTCAGAAGACTTGTCAAGGACAAAAATTCTGAATTACAGGCTTGACAAAGTATTCCGAATTACTTGTCAACCTTAAAAATATTTTGAAATTTTCCTTGACAGGAATTTTTTTTCAAAATTTTTTTGTAAACTGATTGTAATAAGGATTTTTTTATGATAAAATATAAGATTCTTCTCTAAATATCCTAAAGTAAGTTAAAAGGAATCTAAACCTTTTTAGAAGAAATGTTAAATAAGCCAGAAAAACAACAAAAGGATATGTTCTCAGGGGATAATTTTAAATCTTCTCCCTTTCGTGTGCTTTGGTGTCATAGGGAGTTTCAGCGTTTACTCACTAAGTGTTTTGAATTATCTTTGGTTTTAATAGAGATAACCTATAGGATGAATTAGTATCTTTTTATTTCTCTTTACTTTACGAGGCAATGGTAAACTTGCGGTAATACAGCACCATGTTGTATTTTTACACGGTGTTGTATTAAATCACACTTGTCCTTTCTTTATACTGTCGTATTGCCTTGCCAAGATTTGCATCTTCTCTAGTTTGTCTAATCTTCTTGCTGAGAGTTCTTGTGCTTCTCCTATGAGTTTATCTGCTTGGCTTTTAAGTGATATGGTTTCTGCTTGCATGTTAATGATTTCTTTTCTTATTTCTTCTAGCTTGTTTTGTTTTTCTTGGTCTCTTATTTCTTCGCTTGTCATAGATAGTTTTATTTATTAGGTGCTCATAAGTTTGCAAATAGTGTTATGTAATGTGGAGTTGTGGTAATAGAAAATAGTGTTGTATTATTTCACGGTGCGCTATTAAATCGGAGTTGTCTTTTGGGTAAATATTATTACCTATGACCACTACACCTTCTACTCCTGCGCCCAAGTTGGATAATTTGGGAGTCACCTTAAATTCTTTTCCTTCTTCGGTTGACTATACTGTTGGTATGCCTTCTGATTTAGGCGTTATGCTTAATGATCGTTTGGGGGATTGCACCTGTGCTGCTTTCTTTCATGCCATTCAGGTTTGGACATTTAACTGTGGCAATATGGTAACCTATTCTGATAATGACGTAAAGCTTCTCTATGAAAAGGCAGATGGTTATGTTGATGGCGATAGTAGTACTGATCAAGGGGGAAATGAAAATCATGTCTTGGATTATCTTTTAAGTCAGGGGGCAACTACAAGTGATGGTAAAGTTCAAAAGATTGCTGCCTTTGTTCAGTTAAACGAGCAGAATCATGATCACATTAAAAGTGCAGTCTATGATTGTGGTGTAGTCTATTTGGGTTTCTCTGTGCCTTCTTACATCTTACCTCCTGATGGAGATGCTCCTCCTGTGTGGGATATTAATCCTTCTTGGGATAAACAATATGAGGGTGGTCATGCCGTTATTATTGCAGGATATGATGACAATGGTGTTAAGGTTATCTCTTGGGGGAAATATTACACTATGACATGGAATTTCTGGGATGCTTTTGTAGACCAAGCATTTGCCATGACTTCCCCAGATTGGATCAATGCAAAGGGAGTTAATCCTCTTGGGTTAAGTCTCGATCAGCTTGATTCTCTCATGCAGACATTTAAAAATTAAATAAAATTTGACATCTCTTTGGTTTGCCTCTACTATTAGAGAGATATGACAAACCTAAATGACAGTGACATTGAAGAAATCATCAACAAATTTGATACAATCATCGTAGATTTCTGGGCTGCGTGGTGCGGTCCGTGCAAAATGCTCGCCCCTCTTCTGGACGAGATCGACAAGGACGAATCTATTAACGTTAAGGTTGCTAAAATTGATATTGATTCTAATCCTTCCTCTGCCACAAAATATAGTATTCAAAAGCTTCCCACGCTTGTTCTCTTTAAAAACGGTGTGGAAGTAAGTCGCCTCTTTGGTATCCAGAGTAAGCAAACCATCCTTAACCTCATTAATTCCTAAAACATGGAAGAAGAAAACCAGAACTATGTGCATCTTATGGAAATAAGTGCAGAGATAGTCGATGCCCAAAAGGGGATGCTCAAGTTCAGAATGTATCCTTCCGATATGTTTCTTGCCTACGCTGAGCACATGCAACCCGATACCCTTGCAACTATTCTTGGCGTTCTTGCCCAAGTTGTCATTGACAGAAGAGAAGAAAAGGATCAGATAAAATTTGTCAAAAGCTTTTTGAAACACTTTAAAAAGAACCTAGACGAGACAATGATTTATGACACCCACAAAATTAACACAGAAGATTGAACATGCCAGTGCAGTAGATATCCGTAACGACAATTGCTCAAAGCAAGACTTGCTGTGGTATCAAAACTATAGAAGAGAAGTTCTCAAACTCCCAAAGGAAAGAAAACCCTTTAAAAAGAAGTTGACACGCAAAAATAAATCTGTTAAGGTAAGAACCTATGAAAATTAAAACAACATTGGTAACACTCCTCACTGTGACTGCTCTTGCAACCAATTCCCAAGCATGGACTGCTTCTGGTAGTCATGGTGGCTATGCATCAGGCGGTGGAGGCTCTTATAGTGTAACAACGCCTCGTGGTAATACCTACTCTGGAAGCTACAATGGTGGCTTTTACAATCGAGGCTATGCAGGAAGTGCATGCGCCTATAACAGAGCCTACGTCAGAGCCTACAATGCAGGATACGCAAGTGGATACTGTGGGGGCGGAGGCTACTACAGGGGTGGATATTGCGGCGGAGGTTACTATGGTGGCGGTTACTACGGTGGAGGCTATTGTGGCGGAGGATGGTGCGGTACGGCAATTCCCAATGGTTTGGGATGGGCATTGTTTGGTATTGCCTCTGTACTAACTCTTGGTCTCATCTCGGCTCCTCCTGTTGCAGTTGCTCCTCCTCCAACTGTTTACACTCCTGCACCCAATGCCCTGCCCTATTAAGACTATTGGTTCATTCATGAAAACAGCACTCATTATATCTACTCTTAATTTGTTCTCCATTACCTGTGCTCTGATTGCAGGATACATGGCAATTCATGGTATAACAGGTTGGGGATGGTTCTTGATCTCTGCCGTTCTGTCTCATTGCTCTATTTCAGGAGTAAAAGAAGATAAGAAGAACGATGAGTAGTCATCATAAATGTCCATTCTGTAGAAGCGTTCTGGTAAGTGGAACTGCTGAAGGTACTCTTGATGGATCTAATCCTATCACATGGGATTGTGGAACCAATGTCAAAAGTAATGTTGTGCTTCCATCGGACGAATGTAAGGAAAGAATCAATAAGAGACTAGAAGTAAAGCAAACCAATGTGAGCGAATATGTCTCTATGATGAAGGCTATTGATCCCTTGCTTCCTGAAAGAGTTGTTGTCATGAAAGAGAAGACAATCAACTTTGAATGCAAGGAAGACTTTAAACCAAAGGTAATGGAATTAATGAAGAAACTTGGAATTTAAGGTTGACTTCATATTCAAAATACCCTATACTGTATAAACAATTATGAGAGACATATTCACCGCATTCCTATCGTTCCTCACAATCATTGTAATCGTGCTTGGTTTAAGCTGGGTTTTTACAGGAAACGATTTCTTCCTGTACAAATACTTTGCTCCAAAGCAGGAAGCAGTTCGTCGTCAAGTCTTTGAGCAATCCAAGGCATATAACCAAGGAATGATTCAAGAACTCCAGAACATGCAGTTTCAGTATCTACAGACTGATAAGGATCATCAGGCGGCACTTGCAGGTATCATTCTCCATCGTGCCGCTGATTATGATATTGACAAACTGCCTCCTGATCTGTATAGTTTTATCCAGACGCTTAAGAATAACCAAACCCACAAATACTAATGAATATAAAATCAACAAAAATAGAAGACAATAACATAAACACATTGGAATTTCCAACTTTGATGGTCAATGATGAGGGAATGGTTATTTTAGCAACAAATACAGGTCATGGTGGTCTTGGTTATACTGGCACATTGTTATACAGTAAATTTCCAAATGAAATTGGAATGCATCTAGACAAGTGGAGTAGTCAATTCAAACCATATTATGGTAAAGTAACACTAGAAAAGCACCTTTCAGCATAAAAACAAAATAAAACAAACATGAAAAACAAACTAATCCTAATTATTGCCACAGTAGCAACAATTGCAATCACTGGTTGTGATACTACCATACGTACAACGAGTGATCAGGTTCAGAATCGTAGACAAGAAGAAATCCTAAAAGAATGTGCATCTGAAGTTGGTATGCCAGCAATCAAGAACTTTCGTGAGAAGAAACTTCTCAAGGATATTCTTGAGATGCGAGATCAGGATGGTCTTACTACCTATACCTATATCGTAGCAGAGAATACTGGTAAGCTTATCTTCCTTGGGGAGTCGATTGGTTATGGTATTCCTTATGCCACCCAATATACTAGTCCAATGAGACCAGCAAAGTCTTATGAAACATATGAACAGGGTAATGTAACTATTCCACAGGCTGATCCCAATGGTTTGTATTCCCCTGCAAGCTGTGATGGTACTTGGGTTCTTCTAAAAGATCCTAATAGTAATAACGTGAAGCCAGTTTATATCGAACCTCGCATTATTGTAAGCCCCTTTAAACTTCAGAATAACTAAAATTTATGAGCAAAAAACTAGTAACAATAATCGACAAGGAAAATTCAATGTACGTTGGAGAGCTTGTCGCAGATAGAACCGATCACCTCGTGATCAAAAACCCAGTAGGCATCGCCTACCCAAGAGACAAGGATGGTAACGTCAGTATTGCAGTAGTCCCTGTAATGTATGATGGTTTCCTGAGTCAGAAGGCAATCAAGGAAGGAGTTCATTTTAACTTCTACACGACGAGCCTAAAGTGGTATGGTGAGTATATTGAATTTCATCCTCAGTTCATTCAAAAGTATGAGGATATCTTTAAGCACACGCCAGCTGTTGCAACTCCTAATATCATTGAACAGGAAACTCCAGCAGCTAATTGAATGCATCGCTGATGATGCATTGAAGATGGATGGTTATGATGACTGTATCGTTGGTGTAGTCGAAAGACTCCGTCAGCCTAACCATCTCATCTACGATGTCGATAAGGTTCTAAAGAAACTTATGAAACAGGGTATGACCAGCCATGAAGCACAGGAATGGTACGAATTTAATATGGTTGGAGCATACGTAGGAGAAACAACCCCTAGCTTTTTATACAAGCCGTAGTATGGAAGACAAATACGGAAAGACAGAACATCATTACCTTGTGAAAGGTGAATGGGTTCCTGCTTCTAAAACAGAATTCATAGACATATCAGAAGACCTATTCGGTTACGATGTCTATGAATTTAAATACAATGGGAAAGTTTACACTTCCCATGCAGTGATGCGCTACTCTTCTTAGAGTTCTTCGTCGTAATCTTTAGCAGCATCGGCATCAGCCATTGGACTTAAAAAGTCACTGGAATTAGCCTCTTCCTCTGCTTCGCCACCTAAACCGAACTCTGCTAAGATTGCATCAATAGCATCTTCGGAAGCAGGAAGATTATGTTGTCTGAAAATATCTGCGAGAGCTTCCTTCTTGTCATGATCACCGGAAACACTATATGAGGTTGGTGCTTCGTCAGGAGTCTCATCGGTTTCGTTTGGAGTCGCTCCAAAATTCTCTCTAAGAAGAATTTTGCTGTAGATTGATTCTAAACTTTTTTGGTCTTTATTTGCCATAGTATTTATATTTACTCAACTAAAGTGCCATATTAAAGATATTTTTTTATTTTTCTCTGTAGAAATTTAAAAAATAATAAATTTTTAGCGTTTTTTTGGGAAACCCCCCCATTTTTTCCCACTTTTTCCCACTTTTTTTGGGTATTTTCTGGTATTTATTCGGGTATTTTTTAGATAAATATAAGCGTGACCGATAGATTATTTGAATATTTCTTTGAATACAAACATCACAATCACGTTAAAATGTTACGAATTGTGGCTCACCATAGCTCTATCGCCAAAGAAAAATTAAGGGAAACTTACCCTGATGGTGAATTAATTTTATTGGAATTGCGCCCCTTGGATTATTAACCAATGTATTCATGAGAGAAACATTCTCTCCTTGGATCGATCACATAATTGTTGTAGGTGGGAATTCCCTTTGCCCTTCTCTTTTCGTAATCTTTTCTTCTGACTCTATTCTTACTGGTTGGTTTCCATTTAGAGGAAAGCATCCTATATGAACCCATTCTTGGATGAGCAGTACGAGAGAAATAACGATAACCATTGTCGATAAACATCTGGGCAATGGCATCGCTAAAACGCACACCGATACCTAAACCTTGATAGTCAGGCATGACAACGGTTCTATGTCCTCTCCATGCATTCTTTATTGATCCGCTTGGCATTGTGATAGCCGCTCCGAAAACTATAGGTTCATTATTCCATGTACCAAGAAAACATCTTGAAGCATTGTTTAGGTCGCCACTTAGATAGTGATGCTTTTTGAAAATTTGCCAGTATTCTTTAGAGCAAGGCTGGATGTCGATTGTAATATTTGGTCTTGGACAAAGTAACCCCCTTGGCTTACAGGACTCGTCAAGAGTATCGTAAACCCAATCAGGTTGCAACCATTCGATAATGTCTCTGTGACAAGTAGCGAATACCACCCCCTTCATGTCTTGTTGGCGAATATATCTTTGAATGGCAACTGATGCACTCTTGGCAACAGTTCGATCCACAACGCTGGTAAACTCATCAAAGCTTGTATTGCTATTAAGCATACGAGCTATCCTTGCCCTAAATTGCTCCCCATTACTCAATACATGGTAAGGTTTGCACCAAGAAGGTACAGAATTTAATCCTGTGCTTGATAGTCTTTCTATTGCTTGTTCTCCCATTTGGGATACGATTGCCTTATTAGGATTCCATTCCAACTCTTCGGTAATTCCAAAATGCTGCTTTAAAAGCTGAGTCTTACCACTACCAGAAGCTCCTACAATTAATCCTATATTCCAAGAGTCATCTCTCTTTGGTGCATCGAACTTCGGTAGAGTAAATTCACTCGTGCCATTAAAAGTATAATCAAATGGTTTGCATGCTTCAAGCAATGCATCGTCTATGTCAACACAAACTGATAAGACTTTCTCCATTAATACATTATACAGATATTATAAGTCTTGTCAATCCTTTTTATATTTGTAACAGAAATAAAGCATAACCATCATGTTAATGATTCCACTACAATAGTTTATGAAAACCCACATGCTAAAATAAGTTCCCAATAAATATACCATTCCAAATACATAACCAAGTAAGGTCATGTAAACCATTATCAGAGAAACATCTTGTGCTCTTTTTGTTTTATAAGTTTTATAAATTTGCGGTAGATAACATAGAAACCAAATGCTTGTCATTAGGAATCCACATGTTTCTATTATTAATCTATTAAGTGGCACATAGATATTTAGTTTTCTTTTTTATAAATTTCGAATTTCAGTAGTGCGATTTGTGCTTCCTTATAAGCAATTGAATCATTCGCAAATGGATTCTCTGTTTGATACAAGTCGAGATTTTTATAAAGTTCTTCAGCACGATTAAGTAATCGAAAGTATTTTAATGCAGTTTTATCCATACTATCGGTTAATTCTTTAACAAGATCTTTCCAATAATCTCTTTCTTCTTCTACGGTCATATCAATTATAATACAAGTTATGTTTACGAGCGGCAAGAAAAAACCCTTCGTCTTCCAAATATCTTTGAAGAATTAACATCTCCGATTCTATTTCTTCTATATTTTTTTCCTCTTCTTCTTTACAAATTGCACAGACTTTAAACTTATCGTAGGTTATATTTTCTATAACTATATCGTATTCAATACCTTTGAAAGTCATGTCGAAATGGAAAGGACCTTTCGGATTGGTTACGAGCTTCTTTTTCCTTCCTTGTTTCTTCTTCCACTTCTTTTCCTCAAAGTCATCATCGATGTACTCGTCCATACTAATACTTTAGTATGGCTTTATTATAAAGCAATTACTTTTTAGCCTTAACTATATCTATTTTATAGATATTTCCATCATGATATTTTGTAGTGAATGTAACCTTTGCACTTACTATTAGATGAGTTTCTGATATTTTATCGGTTGCTTTTTTTAAAGCAGCTTGCGCCTCTTCATCATTTTTATAAAACGCAGCCCATGTTTCATGGTTGTGGTCTGGCTTCGGTGCATGGTTGTGGTCTGGTGGAAGCATCATAGTCATACTAATATTTATGGATCTTTGTTATCGCTTTTATAGGCAAAAATTAAATAAATTATTACCGATAATGGAACCATCCATCTTATAGTTTCAATTAATACTTGTTCACTATTCATCAGGAAATAATACATCCTTAATAAATTGGCAGAAGGATATGAACATTAGCTTCATATAAAGAAACTCGATATAAAGATATAGATACACTATCTCAGGAAGATGAATAGCATAGTAAAAAGTAAGCCAAAAATAAAACTGGATATCTCTCCAGATTCTAATTGTCTTAAACAGAAGTCTGTTGACTTTCATTTCTAAACATATTTTGTATTATCCCACATGGTAAGAGATGGATCGTTATTACCCATCTTGTATTTTGCAATCAATGATTCACTTATCTTTCCCGTAATTGGATCTTCGTAAGATTGCATAAAGTCTTCGATCTTTTCAATTATCATCTTCTTGATTTTATCATTAGTGGTATGATCCCAAGGTTTACCTTTATGCCCAAAAAATATTGTATTGTATTTGCCTTCGTTCTTTTCCCTCAAGAACTGATGTTGCTTAACGTGAATAGTCAACCATCTATTTCTAATATCTGGATTGTTTGGGAAATCATCCTCGTCAATATAGAACTCCCAATACAAAATGAGAGCAGTAATATCTTTAACAGAGGGAAACTTATATGCTATTGATCTTTGTTGTAGTTTCATACAATCACAACCCCTTCCCAATCAGTATTGACAAATCTCTTGACGGTCTTCTGTTTCACTTTAGTCTCGACAATCTTATACGGATTGTCGGTAGTATAGTGCCAAGAATATTCCTTAACATGATCCATAGCTTCTTTATAGGTTTTATATGGTGAGCACATTGAATCATACCATGCTGCTCCTGTCCATCTTTTAACTGTGTACATGAGAATATGTTCTCAGATTATTGTTGAAGTGTCAATCAAGAATTGGCTTGGTGACAAACTTTTTAAACTTGGGGCGACGATCATCAGGATTTCTATTGACATCCTTGATGGGACACGCACAGTGCTTTTGCAGAACGCACTCTTTGCATCCGTAATCCAAATAGATATCTGGTCGATGGCAAGCGAATGAGGTATGCAACTTGCATCCTTCTTTATCCTTAGAAAGCATAACTGGCTCTCTCACACGATTGAAATCAATCTTGGGAATAGTCTTACGAATCTCATTGTACCTCTCCTCTTTCTCTTCCGGTGTTTCGATATGAATCACCCTAGGTGCTTTCTCCTTTTCAACCTTGGGAACCAAGACTTCTTTACAATCCTTGCACAAGGATTCGGTTAGAATTCTTTTAGCATCGTTATCGAATGCCTTCATCGCATGCTTCATGGCGATACCCTTGAGGCTTACGAATGCATTGGTGCAGTGAGAGCAATAGATTCTCGTATGAGGAAACTTCTTGTGCTCTTTATAATAATCCATCCACTTGGAAAGATTATTAAGTTGGTTTGCTGGAAACTTCACAAGCTTTTCTTTCTTGGCTTTCTGAAGCTTGGTCTCCTTCTTCGGCTTACGAGGCTTCTGAGCTTTGACCTTTTTGACTTTCTTTTTCCTTGGCATTATTTTGATAGGGCTTTTGCGATCCTCTCGTAATGATTTCTGGATTTTTCCAGATCGGCAATACGATCCAAAAGGATTGCAATATATTCTTTTAACTCATCGACACTCATTGTGTCAATATCTTTTTCTTGGCTCATGGTATTTTTTTAATATATACCAAAATCAAAAATAATGCAAGCTTATTTTTTAGGCGGATCTTTTTTGATGGAGTGCTTCTGGAACTTCGCCCTCTTTAGAAGTTTCCTTTTTCAAGCCATATGGAGCAACAGTAAGTTTATCTAAATCGATAGTAAAGTTACCGAATGTTTGTTCTCCGGTTTTCTCATCATAGTATTTTGCCTTGATGACATCAAAAATGATTTGATCTCCGATATTTTTTGAGAATTCGTCTATTCTAATACCACTTACAATTTGCCCATCCTGAAGTTTGAATCTCTTTCTGGCTAATTGTTCTTTGGAAACTGGCTTACCATACTGAGGTACACCACCTTCCCAAAGCGTAGGAGGCTGTCTTAATCCCTTTCTTACGTCTGGGAGTGGGTCGGGCCATACATTTGCAACTTCGGTTTGCTTGATAAAAGGAAGATTACCTTTAATATAATTTCCTTCTTTGTCCTTGCCTTTCTTGGTGTAGATGATCCAGTTGGTTGCACCAGTTTTTGGATTGAATGATGATGCAAGATCTAATGCAAAGTAATGCTGACCTGGTGCGGATTGCATTCTCGTGTAAGATCCTTGTTTAATAAGCTCTTCAAAGTTTTCAAAATCCTGTCTAACCAAGGTATCAAGATTCGCTTCGATTTGATTCCATCTTCTTGGATCGAAAGCAATCTTTTTCTTTTCAGCATCTTTGGCAAAAAGAGGAACCTTGGCTTTAATCTTATCACGGACTTGATTGATTACATCACTAACTGGCTTGTAGTCATCATAGTTTAATGGAATATCAGTCTTCTCGTTTTTAAGATTTGCTAATTTTGAGAGAATGGTAACTAATGATCTTGAGATATTAAAGACTTCCTGTTCATCGTTTGTCTTATCAAGTTGATTGTTTAAAACAATAATTTGACTTCTAAATTGATCTAATCTTTTGTTTTCGTACTCGCCTGATTGGGTTGCATGCTTTTTGCTGACAGCGGCAGATCTATTTTCCGTTGATCCTAATCCACCAACCTGATACTTCTTAGCACCAGATGGAAGTAAATCAGATACAGGAAGCGGATGATCAAATCTTTCTTTGTCTACTGTTTCGTTTTTATATTTAATACCAAGTTTAAGTTTCTCTTCGGGAGTGAGTTCTCTTACTCTAGTATCTGCCTCTGTAAAAAGAGAAGAAACAATTTTATCAAAATTCATGCTTATCATATATTCTATATTTACTCTTAAAAAGAGTATTTTATTAGAATTATACTTTAATCATTTGCTGCACGGTAAACTGAACAGATGCATGAGCAGCCGTTTCGACGTTTACCTTGTGAGCAATCGTAATCCAACCTCTTTGATTATAGAGGTCGATTTGCTTCTGAATCCCTTCATGAAGAATTTTCTTTCTTTGACCAAAAGAAAGATTTGGTTTAGTGAATGGGATCTTTACGATTTCGTTTATTATTCTTGCCATGTTAATATATTATCAGATTGCTTGATTATGTCAAGCTTTTATTTTTTTTCTCTGTATTTTTGGTTTACCTGTTGTCGGCTTAGCCGTTGCCATTCTTTTACTTGCGCCAGTTTTTAATTTCGGTGTTGCCGTTGGCGTTGGTGTAGTGTCAATGGGAATATTATTTTCTTGTTTCCATGCATTATTAATTGCGATTGGATTTACTGCTGGTTTATTATTTTCATCAACCCATTGTTTATTTTTGAAAGTATAGACTCTACCATTTTTTAATGTAACTTTATCATTATCAATGGGTTCCGTTTTTTTCTTAACTTGTTGTAAGGTTGATAATCCGTGCATTTTTCTCCACGTATTAAGAAAAGTTCCTTGATTAATGGCTGGTTTTTTATTTTGATCAACCCATTTTGCACCATTGAAAGTATAAACTGAACCCTTTTGAGTTTTAATCTTATCTCCCTTTTGTGGTTTACCAGTTTGTAATTTTGGGGATTTCTCTATAGGATAAGCCCATTTAATGCTTGTTGGATTGTTAATGTCAAACAACGCCGTATCACGCGTGTCGGTGTAATTTTTGTCATTTTCTCCATTTAAAAGCGTTTTATTTAAAATATGAACATCTCCCGTTGTCGATGTTACCAATGCGCTTACTTTATTAGGCTTCTCTTCTTCGGTTTTAAGTTGCGCAAAACCAAATGTACCTGTATTATTTAATCTAACAACGTATTTCTCGTTTTTATCTAATACATTTATTATGGTTCCCTTAATATTTGGATTGACTGTTTTGTTTATAACAGCAACAACTGGTTTACCATTTATCGGAATGATTATTTCCTTTGTCTTCTTATCTTCGTCTCCAATTATTTTAGGCTGTTTTATTTCTTTTTTAAGAAAGGCATCGACAACATCTCCGGTAGCACCTGCTAAGTTGCCAAGAGGATTTTTTGATGTTGCGGTTGATTTAAAAGCATTTACTCCGGTTTTAACAACATTTGCAACATTTTTTGCGCCTTGATACGCATTTCTAACATCTTGCAAATTAATTTCATTAATAACAGATTCCTCTAATTCTCTGTTAAATCTCATCTGTTTACTATTTTCGTAATCACTAATAGTAATTTTAATTGTATCTAATAATTTTCTAAGACTACTATTATCTTCTTCGTCTTCTGCATCAGGAGCAGATTCTTGTCCTGCCTTTTCTGGTACTTCTATCTCTGCTTGGGTTAATGGTTCTGTTCCCATTATAGCAGTTGATGTAGCGGCAGCATTAGAACCATAATAAGGAAATGGTCTACCTGCTTCGTCTTCTTTAATTAGCTTAATACTTTCATACAGAGCTTCTAAACTTTTAGAATCTTTATCCATCTTTCATTATACTTACCAATGAAACGGGCATTTTGATTTCTTAACCTCACCCTCCTCAAAGGTTTTTTGAGACCTGAAATTCTTAAGATATCTACCAAAGAATTCGGTATGAGCTTTCGTCCAAATTTTACTCAATACATTTCCCTCGTCCCATGAAAACTCTGATACAAACTTTTCTCTCTTAAATGGAATGATTTGAACAAGAGGAGTTCCTTTTGGGATAAGACCACTAAAATCCTTTTTGAGAAAGAATGGCAGATTAATTGGAATTGGAAACTTATCCGTATCAACCAATGCTGTCATGGTTTTAAATGGAAAGTCATCGTGGTGCAAAGGATGAGTGAAAAGACAAGACCAATTCTTGGGAGTCTTTACAGTCCAATAGTTTGTCCATTTGAAAACTTGAGTATAATGATTATCTGGAACTGGATACAACTCATGATATTCTTTTGATTGTAGCCCAACCAATTTGAGTTCATCCCATGCCCATTGAAACTTTATCTTATTCTCTCCTTCGTTAAACACCCATACATCACAAGGTAATGTAATAGTGTAACCTGCATTCATTGAATCTGTTACTGGCATGCACATTTTGATTGTGCTGTTAGGATCATTATATCTATCCACACTCTTTTTATCGTTTGAATACGTTAGAGTATTCTTATACCAAGTTGGAACAATCTTAGATGAAGGAACTGGTCTTGGGGCAATGTCAAGAAAATTTTTATCCGTTGCTATAAATTTAATGGGTATTTTTCTCATACTTTTATTATTGTAGCAGAAAACCAAGAAATGTCTATAAATATTTGAAGATGAGTTCAACTATAGATATATATGATTCTTACAGAGCAGGAACAACAACTTATGTAGGAAGTTTTCCTTTTTATAATAATTATGCTGCTATAGCATGTTCTGTTTCTGCTGCAAATATTATAACCAACGCATTAACTGTTACATATGATCTAGATGAAACATTCTTACTTCCCCATATTATCATGGAACCTGGCGATCAGGATGTTGACCCATATACCGAAATACCACTCATAGTTGATATTAGTGTTTCCGGTGTATCAGGATTAATAACTTCCTATTTATTATTATAAAAGTAAGTATATATTACTATGGCACTTTCAGGAATAAGAATAACAGATTTACCAGAAGATACGAGTTTAATACAAACTGGTGATACTTTTATAAAAGTTAAAAATGTAGGAAACATACCGACATCATTTAAAGTTGATGGTAGTGTATTTCAAAATTCATTCCAAGGTATTACAGGTGTTAATAGTCTAGGTGGTGGATATCCTTTTTATAGTGGTGTAACTCCTGATAATAGTGGTCTTAATTTTAATACTCTTAAGGGGTCTAATGGTATTGATATTAATAAAAATTCACACGTTTTAACATTACAGGTTTCGGGAACCAATTTCGTTACTTCGTCAATGATACAACCAAATACTATTACGTCTTCTCAAATAGCGAATAATAGTATTACAAATAACAGTATTGCCACAAATACTATTCAGTATTCCAATTTATTAAATAGTTCATCTTATCAAGGTGCACAGCAAAGACTTTCAAAGATATGGGTAAATTTCGATGGAACCAAAGCTGTTAATTACGATTCTACTAATAGTAATTCTCTATCGGGTGTCCGCTCATCTCATGGTGTTTTAGGGGTAGTAAGATTAAACAAACCAGGCGTGTATCAAATTAATTTCAATTTCACAATGAATGATGCTTATTATGCAGTTATTGGTAATGCTAATGATCCTTCGGGTATAGCAACAGTAACAGTTAATGCACAACAACCAACATATTGCCAGATACAAGTTGATAGAACTTCGCCTCTTGAAACTTATGACGTATCAAACGTATCGGTTATAATTTTTGGGAATTAATTTATGGCTAATTTACCGATAACAAGCTTACAATCGGATACCACACCTTTATCATCTACTGATTATTTTTTAAAAATTAAAAACGGTCTAGCGTGGAAAGTAAGCGGAAAAACTATTGTACAATCGGGATTAGGAAAAAAAACCAAAGTTAATAGTCTTGGTAACGGTATTAGTATTGTTCAAAGTATTGGTAATGTTTTTCAAGACACTGTATTATTTAATACCATTAGCGCATCAAATGGTATTTCAATTACTAATAATTCAAATTTAATAAATGTATCATTTTCAAATGCTCCATTTTTAAATGGTAATATGTTTGTTGCAAACTCTTTATCAGATTTGCAAGTCGTTGATAATACTATTACTGGTTCTGATATCACAACTAATACTCTTGAGTATGATAGCTTAAATAGCAACATTCAAATAGTAACCGCAAAGGCATGGGTTAATTTTAATGGCGCAGCGGTTGCATCAACCGTAACTGGTGAAATTAAAGATAATATATCCGTAAACAATGGATCAAATGTTGGAACTTGGGCAACGGTTGCTGAATGGGATCAAACTGTATTAAATTGTATATATTTTATATCTTCTGCTACATTGGGGTGGAAAAATCGTCCAGTAAGAATTGTTAGTTTTAATAACAAAAATACTGCGGTATTTAATATTTTAAATGGAAATTATCAAAGTGGGTTTACTAATATTAATTCAACTATAAGCACAGCCGCTAAAGGTAATACTTTTTCGTATTATAGTGATGGTATAAGATCGTGTTATAATGTGGAATCTATTTTAAGAAATCCGCCAAATAAAACCTATTACAATTATCCTGAAGGATTTTATACAATTTATTTTGCAAATGCTATGGCTGATTCCAATTACGCTGTCGCTGGTAATGGAAATGATCCTAGTGGTATAGGAACTTTTATGGTTAATTCTCAAACTACTAAATCTTGTAACGTAGAAGCTGCCAGAACCAAACCACTTGAGTCGTATGATTTATCAAACATATCAATGGTTGTTTTTGGAAATTAACTTGTTTTAGTAAGTATTAAGACATATGGCATCTACTTCAAACGTATCTTTAAGTACTCAAACTCCATTGGCTTTTACCGATTGGATTAGATACCAGACCGCTGTTTCCCCTGAAACTGAACAAGAATCATATTTAAATTATGTTCATGCTTGGTATGCATATCAAAATACGGTTCAAAATGTTACACAAGATGCTGTAAAGCAACAATATGTACAATTAGCCAAGGATTTAAGTTTTCTTTTTAGTAGTTCTGAAACAAGTGATCCATTCTTACAAAATATTGATTACAATGACCCTGAAAATTTAATTTATGCTATCCCTTTCTTTGCAAAGAAATTAAGACAGATTGCAATTGTTTTACAAAACAAAAGAGAAAATGTTAAACGTGCAAAGTTAAAGTATAATTTAATCGGTTCTGAAGATGGATTGCAGAAACTTTTATACGAATATATTTTAAGAGGGTTTACCATTACTGAGAATTCTATTACTCAAGTTCCTGCATCACCATTAATAAATTATTTTCCCGATTTAACTGCTGTTAAAGATAATTTTTATATTGAGCTTGAAGAATTACATGACACTAATTCTTATTTTGACTCTGATCCATCCGTTCCAATTGAGAATTATTTGAACATAACTCAATTAACCGACACGTTTCCGTTATCATCATTTGATGATAACATGGTGAATCAGTTATTATCTACCAGATTTTTCCCAAGAGTTGCAGACACACCATTGTCTAATTTATTCAAAGCTTACACATTATCCCTCCCAACATTATCAACTTATGCTTTATCAGCTGCTCCGACTAATTTAATTTTTAATGAAATTAATATATCTGAAAAATATCTTGGTGAACCTGTTTATGGTTTAACTGCCATACGTTTACAGGATATAAATAAACCAGATTTAGTTTTAAACTTGTCATTTACCAATGGTAATAATTGGTTTTATTGGCCCAGCGGAAATAGGGTTGTAAACGATTCTATTTATAATGATTTTCTTCAGCCTATTTTAATTAATGATTCCAATTTAGTTGGTTCAGGGGCAACAGGGGGAACCAATTATAGAAATTCTGATTTAATTTTTACAGATAAAAACGGTGTGCTTGAGGGTGCTTGGTTGCAGGGTCCTCATAATCAAACGGTAAAAGCCGATATGGTTGCTACTATTGATGGTGGCGCAACAAGAGAATTTATCTTTCCGTTTCCAGGTCTTTTACTAAATTCAAAATCACTAACATTTAATGATTTTTATATAAATGATACATACAGCAATAGTCAATTAGCAAATGTTGCGCCACAAATAAAAGTCGATGCATTAAATGCTTATTATTCAGCCGCTACACCTTTAACAAGTTGTAATCCAATTTATTTAAATCAAACAAATATAATTGATACTACTAATGCTTCATCTGCTCAGTTTTCACCTGATGCAGATAATATCGTAAAGAAATTCAAAATTTCAAATAATATTAATAATTACAGTGAGTTTAAATACGGAGGAATAGAACAGGCATATCTTTATAGATTTGAAAGAACTGATATCCCAATTCAAGCTGGGTCTACTACGATACATTGGCCCATCCACACGTTTGATGCCGCAAATGACAACAATCCTATAACAATAACAAGCAATTATTGTTTACCTATAACATTAGGTGATATAAATCCAATGTATGCAATGGTTGGTGCTGTTGCTGGAACTAATGTTAACAATGCTGATGTAATTTATAAGCTTAATAGTAAAACTGGCGATCCAATGGAAGCGGCTTGGCTCGGTTCCGGTGTAGTTTCTGGTTTAGATATAATAGCAAATTCAATTAATGTTTATGATTCGCCAGCTACAAACTGTTCTTTACCCGTTGTAGGTAGCGTACAACCATCTTGTTCTTTTATAGCAAATGGCGGAGACAGAATTTCATTTATATGGTGTGATGCTGATACACCAGCTGACAATGTATTTAAATATGTTGAGCATCTTCCAACGTGTCCTTATGGCAAATCAATGCCTAATGATTTATATTCTGACCAAGATTACCAGAATCCAAATCCAATTAATATTAATGATACTTGGAGTAAATGTATTTGCCATTCCGTAAACTATTCACCTATTGGTAACTATGGTAATAGTGTTCTTGATTATAATGGAATAGCTGATTATCTTTTTGCTGACCCACAGGGATTAGGCATAAATTTCAGTTTAAATAGCTGGACTGATACCAGAGGTTTTGATGCAAATAACAGTCCACAGTTTGCATTCTTCCAATTACAAAATGGAGATAGTCAGGTTGGATTCGGCGAAGGTACATGGAAAACTGGTAGTGGAGATCCATTTATATTAAAAACTGGCAGACGTTACACTTATTACAGAACATCTTTAAGAGCAGACTATACTAGTAACGCAACCCCGCCGTATTTTGTATCAAATTATCAATATCAGAATATTAAAGGATTATATCAAAGTCCTGAAAATTACGATGTAGTAATATTATTAGACGTTAGTAGATCTGAAAGTAATAATATTGAAAACATGAAATCGATTGTGATTTCTGTTATTGATAAAATACTAAACAATAATAATAATGTTGCTATAAATCCTAATTTTACACCACCAACAATACAAGTAAGTGTTGTAACCTTTGGAACAAATCAATCACGTTTAAGTTATCTTACAAATAACTATTCAAATTTAGAATTATTTGTAAGCCAAGGTGTTTATGTTTCTCATGACCCTTCACAATATCAAACAAATATTGCGGGTGCATTATCGATTGCACAAACATTGTTAACAACACAACAAGGAAATACAAATACGTTCTCAACTAGTTCAACCAATACAATTGCATCGATATGTAATAATTTAAATTTTTATTTATATGAGGAAACATATGGTCAACCTACATATCTTAATAATCCGCAATATGTAACAAACCCAAATAATTCTAAATCAAAAATATTAATTTTTAGTGATGGGTTAGAAAACGTTTATTTAGATTCAAACTCAAACGAGTATTCGGTTCTTACGAATAATTTATCCAGCGCAAGTAATTTTGCTAATAATTTAATACAACAAGGAATAGAGATTTATGGAATTAATATTGGAGACTTATCAAGTTCAAATGATTTAATTAAACAAATTTCTACTTCAAATGATTACTATTTTGATTTGGAAAGTTATTTGAAATCCGGTGACGGCAATACAGATAATTTCGCTGAATATATTTCTCAAAAACTAGGCTATTCTATATCTGTCAAACCGATGTGGTATAAAGCAATTAAAGATTCAACTGGTAATTGGAAATCTACTTATGAACTATCCGATATGGTTATCAGTGCTGGTGATTTTATAATGTATAACCACAGAGGTTCAACAAGTTATACATGTCCAACAAATCCATATGCTAACTTTGCACAACCTTCAATTTCATTCATGATGAATGTTAAACTTGATGGATGGGATTACACAACCAATACATTTGATACAAATAATAAAGGCGACTCGTATGGCGGTAGACCTTTCTGGGCAAATGTTTATACTTCACCAGATGCTCTTAATAATTTTTATAAAGGTACAATGGCATTAGGTGGGCAGGTCAGATTCTTTAATGATTATGTTCCTTTCCATCAACCCGAAATATCATCAATGGTATTAAATGCTGGTGACAATATTCAATACGTTAGAAATTCACCAGATCAAATTATATGGAATCAACCTTTAACCTTTAATGTATTGATTTCATCCTATCAATGGAATCAATTAAATTTTAGTGAAAGTTATTCTAATTTAGCTGATTTCTTAAGAACTAATAAATTTGACGGTATTATTTATGATACCAATATTGCAAGTGAAATGACACTTGAGAGTTATTCTCAATTTAAACCTGCATATTACAATTATTACGCATTAAATTCATTTCAATATAATGAAGATCTTTATTATATAGATAGATGTTTAACTAGTTTTGTTACCTATAACACAGCTATTACGATTCAACCAGCAGAACCATATGCACATTTAGATAACGTTCATTATCCAACAGTTGCAACAGTTTCATTACCATCAAATGCAGTAACAGATAAACAAGTTGGTGAATATCTTTTACCTGAAAAATTAGGAACGTCTTTCTTCCGTGGAAGAGGTTATACAATTGAGTTGGATAATAGTTCTTTAACATATATCGATTCAATAAGTGCCGAAAGAATGTTCTTGGATTTAGGAAAGTACGGACCTCGTCAGCGTGGTCTCACTAAAAAGGATCAAATAACACCAACAATGATAACTGATATATCCAATGGTTGGATATATGAACCTTATAGCTCTGCATCTAAGGCTGGTGTAATGACTGATGTTTTAGAGAATCAAAAATTAACTCCTTATCAAACCAGTTACGAAATATACCAAAAAAATTATTATGGTTTAGCACGACAAAATGACGTAGTTGAATTTTGGACACCAAATAAAAATGGAATTGAAATATGGAATGATACAACAAACTATCCATTAAATTTTATTAAAGAATTACCTCCTTCAGAATACACACAAAGAAAAGAAAAATTATTAACTAACATGGGTAATCTTAATAATTGGAGAACCGATGTTTTCGGTAATGATTATGGTATCTATAAACAATTTTCTCCAGTTGATTTGGATGGTTTATACATGTGGTTCTCCGCTGATTATGGTGTAGTCAATACTGTTAATACAACCAATCCATTCCTTCCTGACACCTTTGCAACAAATTTAGGCGATACTGTTGCAAAATGGATTGATCGCAGCGGTAAAAATAACTATTTGGTAACAGATATAGGATCACCAGTTTTAAGCTCCTTTAATGGAATGCCAACAGTAAACTTTGGTGTATCTAGTAACATGCATAACTTGTATAATCTTAATAATAGCGAAGTAACAATGTTTGTAGTTGGTGCGTATGCTAATGCTAATAATTTATATTCGTTTGATAACTATCAAGTTATTGCAGCTTTTGGAACATATTTAAGCTCGGCAGATCTTAAATATGTGAGTGATGGTGCATTGGTATTCAGTCAAAAATATAACGATTTTAACTTTGTTTTTGGTAATACCCAAGGTGGATATAGTCCAACTTCTGCAATAAACATACCTTATATAGAATTAACAGATTATTATGGATATTATAATAATACTTTCTATCCTCCGACAAGTAATTTATATCTATTTGAAACCGTGTTTAGCCAGCCTTATGCTGAAGTATACATAAACGGAACTCTGTTTGCTGATAACAAAGGGACACTTGTTCCGTCAGATAGTGCAAATTACTTTGATGCGCCTTTAGCGTCAACGGGTGGTTTTTATATTGGTTCTTACATTCAGAATGCTTTAACAACTAATTGTAGTATATCGGAAATTATATTCTACAATCGTGCATTAACAGATTCCGAAAGACAACAAATCGAAGAATATTTAAACAATAAATATTCTATATATTAACAAGAGACAATAAATAATTTGCTCTGTTAAATTTTGTTAAGATATCATCTCTGGTATTATTAATACCAGATTTTACTGATGTTATGTAATTGTTAAACTCAAGAGAAGTGAGAATATTTTGAACTATCTCATTAGTTTTATTATACGTATTAACTATATCTTGAGCATTACCTTTGAATTGATCTATATTATTAATATCAATATTGGTGACAAACATTGGAAATTTTATGTTTTGAACTCTTGATGTGCCAATAATCTCCTCTTGTAAAGTGTCAAATAACTCATCTAAATCTTCATATAATTTACCTAAAATTTTATGAACTTGGTAATCATTAGAGTACCAATGACACATATGAATTAATGTATTAATTTTTTTAAGAAAGATACCAAAATGGCGTGTTGGATCTACTGGGTCTTCTTGTGACTTTACTTGTATTATTTCTATTTCCATAAATTATTTTTTAACATAGGTTAAGGTTCTTATTAAATAATCTCCCAGTTGATTATCAACCTTTGAATAAAGTTTATAATCAGTTGGATCGATTTCTACTTTAGGTAAATTTGGTTTATTAGAAATTTTTTTAATTTGTTCTTGTTTATGAGCAATTTTGCGTATATCGACACCTTCGCCTTTTAAAGCATCTAAAAAGGCATCTTTATCTTTAAAGAACAATCTCCAAACTGGAATTGGCACTAATATATTAAGTGCAAAAGCTCTTGCTGAGCAAGTTTTGCAAGGCGTGTCGCTTTTGGTAATAATTTTTGTTAACCACCCAATTAATTTAGAATGCAGTACACAAGCTACTACATCTCCTAATCCCTCTGCATATCTAAATTTTAACTTTGGATGCTTCATTGTTTACTATTTATTATGTTTTGCAAGAATTTCCAATATAGTGCTGCTCATCTCTTTAAATTCGGAATTAAACAAGTTAGCATTTTTGGATATCAAATTTAATTGTTTTATTACATTAATTAATTGAATACCAATAGGATATGATTTTAAAATTTCTTGATATGCTTTTTGGGCTTCATCGAGTTCGATGGTTTTTTTATTAGAAACCATTGCTCCATTATCATAATCACCTTCCCAATGCCATAATTTTAAATCAGAATATTCTTCTGGTAATTTCTTCTTAAGAATATTAATCTTGTCATTATTAGGCAATTCTGGACTATATCCAATGAATTGTTTATTGGCGTTAAATAAAGCAAACATTTTATGTTAAGATTGCATCATATGAAATCCAAGCAGGAATTTTTAAATTTGGATCTATCGCTGCTATAAATTTAACTGTATATAAACTTTGCATATATACATTATTTTGACCATATTCTACCTTTATAGTTCTATTATAATTTTCTAATGATTTAGTAGAAGCAGGTATTATATTACCAAGTTGACCGACCGCATTGGAATAAACGTTATGGAATTGGTAATCATCATTATAAGAAGTATATGAACCAATAGCTTTGCTACCAAGTGCGGCAATTGCATATGTATTTATTTGAGATGTACTTGTTGCATTATTAACAACCCCATTTGGATAAGCATAATCATTACCAGTTAATGGCACAAAAACCGTTCCATGAATATTTCCACTTGTATTGATTGGTGTCGTAAAAATTGGCATTACTACATTTGCTCTTGTACCTAAATTGTAGGATTTTACTGGAAATTTATTGTTGAGATATGAAAGCATTTGTGTGCTTAAAGTATAAAATGCGGTGGATATATAGTTATTTGTTGGTACAATGCCATCCGATATAACTCCATTATTGTAAGAATCGGGTGTATAAATGTTGTATTCATACATTACGGTAAATTCTGATGTATCCCAATAAGAACTTAAAGTTTGAATGACGTTATGATTTAATTGATAACTGCTTATTGCCTGAGATGAAAAATTAGAAGCTAACCAATTTAAGTTTGGTATCATTGAAGACAGTTCATTAAACCATGTCAGAATACTATCTTGTCCTAAGAAACTCTCAGACGAGATATTACAAATTAATGTATCAATAGCGAGGATGTTATAGTTGTGTTTTCCTACGGAATCTCCTACGCAATCAGTTGGTTCGATTTCAAATGTTAAGCTTCTCATATATTATATTTGTTTTACGTAGTTCCAAACGCATCCTTCCATATTATAAAGTAAACAATGTATATTAGTATCTTCTGATATATCAGTATAACTTGTATATAAAGTTGCTTCTATGCTTGGGCTGTAATAATGTCCCCCCGTCTGAGCATAATAACACGGTTCAGCTACGTTTTCTGTACAAGGTGAAGAACCGCCACATGCTTTATTACCGTTTGAACACGCAGCAGTTCCGGTAAAACTTGTTGAGCAATTAAATGCTATATTTAAATCACTCGTTACGCATGTTGTTGAATTTGCAAATAAAATTGGTGGCATAGAATTAACAGTTGTGTCCTGTATTATTACATTAACATATGCTTTTTGATTTTCTACATATAAATTTTCATTTGGTGGAAAATTAGTATTTAACCAATTTGTAATATCCGCAGGATTTTGTATAGACGCAACTGGATTTGCATAAAAAACAACTAGGGGTTCTATCCACTTTGCGCTGTTTTGTGATACAAGAGACACACAAGAATCCCATTTACCTTTATTTGAACTTGCTTGATTAACAATAGTGCTAAACTGACCCGACATAGTTTTATAATAATCTTTAAGAGGTAACCATAAATTATTAGCACTGAATTGAATAGTATTTGTTACATATTCATCTAAATTTAAATAATTTGAATTTACAGCGGATAAAGAATCCCCTATACTATCAGTTGATAAAATTTTTATAAATGTATAGCTCATATTATGATGTTAATGCCCATGTTTGGGTTCCGGTTGGTATATAATATCTTAGTTTTATTGCCCTAGCAGTAAACGTATCGGTTTCTATTTGTGAATATGGCGTTTTATTTGCTGGTATTATTATAGTTCCTGCGCCCGAATCGGGTGTGCATTGATAGGTTTTTGTTTGTGGTGCAGTAGATGTTCCGCAGTGTAAAAGATAATTATCACAATTACCATACCCTGCTGCGCCGCCGTGATGGTTGCAATTGTTTGAACCACCTGGCACGGGGCAATCAGTAGTGCATCCTGTGGCAGTACCAGAAGCACCAGCCCCTGTTAAATGACAATCATGGTAATAATAAGCTTGAAAGTCTGTTAAATCAAATTCAAAATTTTCATATACATTTACGTAAACCGAAATAACTTGTTGTGGTGCAAAATTATTAACAGGAAAATTTAAATTGATCCAGTTTATAACATCATGACTAATATATGTAGCAGACGTTTGAATCCAATCTTGGATTTCATACATTTTATTATAATAAATTGCAAATTCATTAGCCCAACCAGAACTTAAAGAATTTACTAAATTATAATCATTATTCCATCTTGATGCATAAGTTTTAACATTATTAAATGCTCCTAACCATGCTGAACTACTATTTGCAAAAACCGTATAAACACTGTTAAAATAATCTCCAGAATCTTCTATAGATTCTATTGCAGAACTGAGAGTATTAAAATTGCTGTTTATGTATTGTAATGAATTTGAAAGACAAAAGGTTTGGTCAATCAAAAAAGCATTTGAACAAGTTGGTGTTGTTTTGTTAAAAATTGTATTTACGTCTGCCATGTTATTTCCAGTTTATTTTATATAGTGAAGTATTAGCAGGAGCTATTTTAGCAATATTTGCTTCTATACCAGCTTCAATTGCTGCTTTTACTTCGCCATTATCAATATTTAAATTATGAATATTAATGTTAAAATATTTACTCTTACTACCAGGAAGCTGATTCTTATACCAGTATTTAATCTGTTCTATGTAATTTCTGTCTCCTACTGACATATTCCATAATAAAGTTCTATCTTTTGCACCATATTGAGATGATAGATATATTTGTTCAATTTCTCCTTGTGTCAAAGACTTATTATACATTCTTAAATCTGCAACCTTGCCTACAAACTTATAACCATTATCAATTTGAATAATATCATTAAGCGTAGTATTTTGAATAGTTTCAGCACCTAAAAGTAATGATGTTCTGTAAGTGTAATATAACTGATAGATTTCAGGTGTAAAATCTTGCTCTGCAACTAGTATGGAATCAAGATATGCTTTGGCTGTACCACTATAAGAATCAAATACGAATGCAAAATGATGCCAACCATTTGCAATATTGTTTAAATTATATGGTAAAGTTAAAAGATTATAATTTTCTGGATTTTGTCCATTAGGTGTTGCTACTTTAAATTGCCAACCAAAACTTTTGGTAACCGTAGCAAATTTTCTAAGATATTGATAACCCGTAAAATCGCCTAATGTTGCCATTTGCATATTCGGATTATTTGTTAACCCTAAGAAATTCAATTTTGTTAAGATTGCACCGTTTTGATCAAGTGTATAAATTACTTCATCATTTAAATCTACCAATAATACTCTATCATCTGTAGAGGCGGTCGTAACTTCACATTTATTGGAATATTGATCTTTTGGAACTCTTATAAAATTAATAAATCTTGGTTTAGCATAATTGAAGAAACATGGATCTGGTGACAACCCAGACTTTGAACCAATTCTATTTGTAAATAAAATTTTATTATTAACTGTATCAATTTTTGATACACTATCTTGAGAGCTTAATACCCATAAATAATTGTCTGCATCAACAGACATTTGTTGAACCACACCTATGTTTGCAAATACAACTTGATTTTTATAAAGATTTCCACCTACTACTTCCCAAACGTTATTATTGTTATCTATTACGGATTGTGTTCCGTAACATTGAATTAAATTATTATTCAAATCTATCTGGATAGTATTAACATTATTTGATGGGAAAATACCACTTGATACGAATTTGCCATCTGGTGACATTACTACATAATTTTGTGTAGTATTATCGTAAATGTAAAAATTATTATTTCCGTCTAATTCAATTTGAGTTATGCTATTTAATTTTCCATTTAAATTTTGAGTTAAAACTGGATCATTAGTTGTTCTAATAATAATTTTATTATTAATATCAAATTTTGTACCACCTATGCCAACTGTATCAAATACCCAATAACTATAATCTAAAAGTCTTTGTACTATTTTATTCGAACCCTTTACCAAATAGGAATCGGTTGCACTAACGCTTGGCAGTTTTGTAAATAAATAATTTAAGTTATAAACTTTAGATCCTGCTATTGGATCGTTACTATCGACTAATGTAATAATCGGCGTAGTTAAAGACGATTGGTTAATTAACCCAAATCCGCTTTCGTAATAGTTTCCGAATATTTGATTACCTGCAATATTTGTCCAATCAGGCGGATTTATCCATAATGAAACAGTTAACTGATCCTGAGATAGTAATTGTGTCGTTGCTGGAAATAGTGCATGGTTTGATCCATCTAAGTTAATATAATCACCAACTAAATTGGTTGGGTTATTAAAATACAATATACCTTCACCCTGTAGTGGAGATTCATCAACAAGCGGAGATGATAACCATTGACTAATTGTTAAAATAGAATTAGCAGAAAGATGTTGAACAAAGTTTTTTCTGTTGTTAATACCCGTATGGAAATATCTATAAAATGCACCTGGTTCTAAATACATCTCAGAAGGTAAATCAAATGTATAATTTTCTGTTAAATTTAACCTATCATTATATTCTATTACCTTTGCTGAAAGTGCTTGATCGGTCGTGTAATAAGCAGCGTTATAATATCTATCCATCCACATTTTATCACCTGTCATAGTTCCAGATAACCATGAGCATAACCAAGTGTTATTGTATTTTGTAATGGATGGTGGTTGAGGAGAATCGGGAATTATTTGAGAGTAGTCTTGAATCTTTACAAATATTCTATCTGATGTAAACGGAATTTCTCCTGCGATTGCGCCATCTTCTATTAATCCAGCTGAACTTAACGGAACTCTTTCCGATGTTGGACTGAAAACAAATTGGGTGTCCTGATCACTTGGAAAATTCATTTCCAATGTATTTGCAGTATAACCCAAATACACATTATCTAATCCTTTATCTTGATTAGTTCCAGTATAAACATTTTCATATTTTCTTCTTACTCCATTTTGACCTTGAACGTAATCAAACCCAAAACTATAATTATATTCTGGTGTTTGATAATTTTTTAAACCGTGAATAGCTAACGGATAAACTACACCCTTTGATGTTTTAATTGGATATTGATATGGAAATATACCAAGATAATTTTGAGTATAAAGTGAATTAGCCGTTGATGGATTTACTGTTAAAGTACTTTGATTATAAGTCGGAGAAACTTCATAAGATACTAAAAAGCTATTCTTAATATCACTATTAAGAGGCGGAACTTCTTGATAAGAAGTAAAGTTTAATGATGCCTCATGAGGAAATAACGTAGCAGATGTTAAATATGATAAGGAGCTTAAAACATAAAAGCCACTACTATTTTTAGTAACAGCATTTTGGAATCTGGGTAAAAGATTAGCGTCATCAATTTGGAAAAGAGATATCGTGTTCGGTCCTAACGCATAGTCGAATCTCTGAGCATCAACATATGTTGTTGCGCTACTTAAGGTTGGTACAATTTGAGGAGTAAAGATCAAACCATTATCTCCTGTAAATAAACTAGTCATGAGATACTTTGTATTAGTATATTGAACAATCATTGAATTATCAGGTTGAATTACAAATCTAAAAACGTTATCTGCATTAATTGCTGTCACGCTTGTAACAAACATTTTTAAATAAGCCGAAGAAAGTGTATTTACAAATTCGTCAACTCCTGTTAGTGACAAAATATTATATTTGTTATCTGCTATAGGCGTTTTTAATACATATTGATCTAATACTGGACTATCAATTTCAGTTAAAACGCCTGAATTTTGAGGAGCAATACTATTTGTTAAAAAGTTATTTGTATTTGTTAAATCTGTTAAAAACAATGCGGTTTTATTGTTTATTGTAAATTGTAAACAATTATTAAGTGATTCATCTATATTAGCAACTATTCCGTTACTAAATACAACAGGAACGCTATCAGTAACAGTTTGATTACCAATAACTTCAAAGCTGACTGAATTACAATTAGCACTTGATAAATTTGTATATAAATTAGCAGATATCGAATTTGTTATAGTATTGTTTATTAAATTTGTAATTGTATATTCGCCTATGCCATTAGTAAATGGAATTAACCCGTTTAATGATTCCAATGTAAATTGCTCATTATTGCTAAAATCCATACTGATTAAAGCAAATTCATTATCAAAATTTCTAAAAACAAAAGATATATTATAACGTTTTGTATCTGTATTATAGCATATTTTTGGGTTATTTATATTAGCAAAATAACTATCATTAAGTAATGGCGTAGTCCAATTATTAGCACCATTTAAAACTATATTAAAATTACTTTTAAATAATTGATTTATTTCTCCCTTTATGCAATCATATTGATTTACAACAACATAAAAATTAAATGCATTAATAGTTTGAGCAGTTGCTGCAATTTGAGCGATATAAACTTTTAAGTTCGTTTCATCAAACCAATAATCAATTGGTATATATGTATTTAAATTAAAATTACTATTATATTGGAAAGGTATAATCGTATTGGTCTGCTGATCAAATTCTATTTTCTCAAAAACATATCCCGTTTTTGTTTCTAAAAAAATGTTATCATAAAAAACATCAAATCTTAAAATATCATTTGTTGATATTTCATTGAAAAAGGTTTCATTCACTCCTTTGTATTTTACAAATACAGCTGAAAGAATATTATAGGTTGGTTCTATAGTCCCATTTAAGGTTCTTAACCATAGTTGACCGTCTTTAAATTTGTTATTGTATATACTCATTAGTTTCCACCTCCGCCGCCATCTGCTATAGCATTTTGAGAATTTACATTAGGTATCAAATTTATATTTAAATTATTTCCCAATTCGTTCACTTCATATGGTTGTAATAATTTATAAGCCAACTCTGGTATTGGTATAACATTAGTATTAAGTATTTGACCAGTGCTATTTTGTGACCAATTAATTAAAACTGGTAATATATATTTTGGATTTTTTGTTTCAAATACATAAAGAATATCATTATTAACACCAATCATTCTAGTGGATATTAAATTAACATCTTCAAATGTCACAGATCCATCTGGATTTTTACCGTTTATTTTAGGAGAAATGATATTTATCGAATAATAAATCTCTGAAGGGTCAATGATACCAAATTGGTATATTTGAGCAATTACGCTAAAATTTTGTATAAAGTATTGAGAACTATAAAAAGTTTTTGTAACAGTAAAGTTTCTCGGATCACCTGGTTCATTTGGATATGGATAATTTGCCGTATCTGTTGAAGTTGGTGCATAATAAAAACTATTAGTTATATTTGGTGAACCATCGCTGAAACTATATACAATTCGGCTTATTTTGTTTTGCAATTGTATAGCAGAAGGATTGAAAGTTAAGGTGACAGGACCGTAAGAATTAATCGTAAAAGCACTTACAAATGTACTGGCAATAGCTATCCAATCTGCACTCGTTGTGCCTACCGTACTATAATTGCCATACTCAATCGCAGCATAAGTTTCATCTGCTTCCAAATATGGAACGGCATAATTACTGGTTAAATTACCATTTAAAGATAATAATACTTCCTGCGAGTTCATGTATTATAATACTTATTAGCTAGTTATTAATTCGGAGCTATTTGTATCAGAAAGATATGCTACATTAGTTGTAGTATATGAGCAAGTAACGAACTTTCCGTTTCCATAAGCTACAGTATTCCAAAATTGCGAAGAAGGTAATGTATTTGAAACCCAATTAATACCATCATATGAATATGCAGCTGCATTTGAGTTTGAAGATCCAGAAGAAACAGCAACGAATTTCCCATTTCCATAAGCTACAGAAATCCATTGATACCCAGATGGAAAATTAGCTGATATCCAATTTATACCATCATATGAATATGCTGATGTATTTGGATTAGCAACCGAATTATTATTAATAGCAACAAATTTACCATTTCCATAAGTTACACTTGTCCAAGTTTGGGGAGATGGTAGTGTTGTTTGAGTCCAATTAATACCATCGGTTGAATATGCTGCTACGGTTGATCCAATAGAACTGTTAGATATGGCAACAAACCTTCCTTTTCCATAAGCTACACTTGTCCAATACTGTGGAGATGGTAATGTTGAAGCTTTCCAATTAATACCATCGGTTGAATATGCTGCTACATTTGAGTTAAAAGCATTATTGCCAGAAATAACAACAAATTTACCATTGCCATAAGTTACGCTTATCCAATACTGGCTAGATGGTAATGTTGAAGGTGTCCAATTAATACCATCATTAGAATACGCAGCTGCTGTACTACTACTACCAGAAATAGCAACAAATTTACCGTTTCCGTATGTGATAGAGTCCCATGCAACAGTAGACGGTAATGTGTTTTGTGTCCAATTTATTCCATCATAAGAATATGCACCGTAAAGATTTCCAAATGAAACACCAACAAATTTACCATTTCCATACACAACTGAATATATTCCATTAGGATTGGAAGGCGTTCCATTGCCATTTTGCCAAATACCAGAAGCAGCTGGGACAAAGTTACTCGTAACTATTTCTGATGAGTTTGTATCTAAAAGATAAGATACTGCATTTGAATAATTTCCTATTGAACTACCTGTTATTCCGCCACCGCCTATTGCCACAAATTTATTATTTCCATAAGCAATAGAAATCCAAGGTGAAGCTGATGACAACGTATAAGGATACCAATTTATACCATCATATGAATATGCTGCAACTGTAGTACCAGAATTTGCCGTAGCAACTGCAACAAATTTACCGTTTCCATATGTTACCGAAGACCAATATTGGCTTGACGGTAAATTAAATGAAGTCCATGTAGCACCACCGTTTTTTGAATAGGCTCCATTATTAGTTGTACCAGTAGTAGGATTAGATGTATATACGGAACCAGCAACTGCTACAAATATATTATTACCATATACAACAGAACACCATGCACCGGAAAAGGGTAAAGTAGACGCTGACCAGTTTATGCCATCCTTTGAATATTGTGCATTGGAAGTACCGCCACCGCCGCCACATACTGAAACAAAATTTCCATTACCGTAAGCTATAGCCGAATTCTGACCATAAACTGGTGTCGTTGCTATCCAATTTATACCATCTGATGAATACATTCCTTGTGCTGTGCCACCATAACCGACTCCAACAAATTTACCATTTCCATATGTAATATAACATCTCGTTGTTGCGGCAGTTGACGATTTCCAATTAATTCCATCGTAAGAATATGCGAGAGCCGTTGGTTGAGCAACAGCAACAAATACACCATTACCATAACAAACATAATCCCAAGTTTGATTAGATGGCAAACTAGAATTTGACCAATTTATACCATCTGTTGAATATGATAATAAATTATTATTACCTCCTCCTCCACTTGATAATGAAGATGCAACAGTAACAAATTTACCATTACCATAAGTTAAAGATTGCCAGTATGCAGTATTAGATAATATTGAACTTTGCCACCCATTAGAACTAACAAAATTATTTGTAATTATTCCCGAAGATGTCGTATCCACAAAATATGCAATTTGTGAGGTGCAATTCACCGCAATAATTCCGTTTGTAGCTGTTACATTTTGCCATGCTCCTAATTGAGGAGAAGGTAAGTCATTTTCTTTCCAATTTATAAGATCATATGAATAATAAAAAATTACACCTCCTCCGCTGTTATAAATGAAAAAGATCCCATTACTATATGACATAGCACCAAGACCATTAACCGTATTATAATTCTTCCAACTTATACCATCAGTAGAATAAATTAATACGCCCCCGTTTGTGGCTGCAAATTTACCATTTCCAAAAACTATATTTGTCCAACTATTACCAGAAGCTAAACCAAAACTTTGAGGTGAAGGTGTGGTACTAGATATCCATGTTATACCGTCAACTGAATATGCTGTTGTATTTGTGGAATTGTAAGAACTATTATCATAAGCTAAAAATACGCCATTACCATATGTTACACCCCAATAATTTACAGTTGGAAGATTACCACCCGCTTTCCAATTTATACCATCAGTTGAATACGCTGTTGTGTTATTTCCTGCTACTGCTACGAATTTACCATTTCCGTATGTTATGGAAGTCCAAGTTGATCCACTTGGTAACGTTGATGCAGTCCAGTTTATACCATCATAAGAATACCCAGCTGTACTATTTAAGTTTCCATATAAAAGACCAACAAATTTTCCATTTGCATACACTACTGAACTAAATCCACTATATCCAGAAGCTAAAACAGGGATATTAAAACTTGTTATATTATTAATATTATCATAATAATATGATGCAACTGAATTATTTGTATAAAGAAAAGTTCTTCCTCTAGCGGTAACTGCTACGTTTTTTGCTCCATAGCCTTGTATTACTTGCCAAGCATTATTAGTATTAATTGACATAAAGCTACTTATGAAATTCTAGTAACTTTTCTATAGCTTCCCTGTAACGGAGTAATATTTCCAGCACTATCAATTATATTAAGAACTAGATTGGTAGCAGATACTGATGTCTGGAAATAAGCTTTAATTATTGCATTTGCGCTTGCGCCAGCTGTAAGTGATCCGGTTGCTGGTAAGCTTACGCCGTTACTGAAAGCAGAAAGAGCAGCAGCATTAGATGTCGCACCATTTGGTGTTATGCCTCCTACTGCTGTTTGTATATAATTAGAAGAAATAAACGCAATCGTGTTAGCAGAAGATAATTGATAAGTAACAGTTCCTGCTGTATTTTTCTGATAGTATAAAACATATTCGATTTCATACTGCGCAGCAGATGTTAAATAATCAGCCTGTGGGAAGCCATTATAGAAATATGGCATACCTGAGTTAATTGAAGAGGCAGTTGATTGTAATGTTACATATTGAGGAACACCCAATGCATATATAGGATTTGAACCACTTAATCCAACATAAACACCATTAGCAAAATTCATTGATAATGTGCTTGCGCCGTTTCCGTTTACATTATTAAGTGTATAACCATCAGATAAGATTACCTGATTACCAGTACCAAAGAAATTAACAGCACTTACTGACGCACCTGCTACAGCACCCTGTGAACTTAAATTATTTACATAGGTATAACCTTGTTGGCTTCCATTTATATTAGAACCGATAATGAAGCTATTGCATGCATTTAAAATGTTTCCGCAACCACCTAATATACCATTAAATCCTGAATTATAGATACAATTTCCAGATCCACTTATAATGAATGAACTTTGGGTTGTGCAATATCCAGAATTTGTTCCTATCGAATTACGAATACCTGAACCGATAAAATTATAGCAACTAGAACCATAACCTATAATACAGTTGCAATCACCTACACCGATAAACGAACTACATAAAACTGACGGGTAATTACAAGTTGCAAATGAATTGCGAGAACCATTTAAAATAGTAGAATTATAAATCTTACCACCACCGCCACCTGTAATCCAAGGATATATAATATTGCAACATCCATTTAAAATAGTGGATTGATAAACTAAAGAATATCCACTTATGGTATTGCACTGACCACCGATAATATCAGAAAGATAGACTGGACCGTTTGAGGTACAAATATTATTAGCCGAACCACTAGCGATTAAAGATTGAACGCCTTGATTTGCATTAGTTTTGCCACCTATGGTAATAGAATATGCACCAGATGCTGTATTACCTGAACCGCCGCCTATAAAGTTAGTTCCGCTTTGGCATACGCCATTTATTGAAGTAACGTTGTTTAATCCTGAACCGTTGCCATAATATGTACCGCAAATAGATCCATTTGTACTTAAATTGTTTACGTATGTAAAGTTTGGTTGTGGAGCAACAATTGATTGTCCAAAAATAAATACACATGATTGATTATTGGTGTTATTACCAATACCACCTAAAATGGCAGAATAACAACCACAATTACAGTTTTGTTGACCGCCGATTGTAACAGATCCCTGTGCAGTTGCGGTATTTATAAGCCCAAGAGCGATACTGATACTACCGCATGCACAAGAACCGCAACCACCTGCTATAGCATAATTACCACCACAAGCAACATTACCTTTGCCGCCTATTACAGTTGTATAATTTCCGCTGGCACTATTACCGCAACCACCAGCTACTGTTACATTAGTTCCAGTTGCTGTATTACCACTTCCACCACCAATAAAATTGGTTCCACTTTGACATACACCATAAATACCAGTTAAATTAGAACCATTACCGTAAATATAACCTTGTGAACTTAAATTATTAACATATGTTGTATTTGAACGTGATGCAGTTAAATTAGATCCCAATATAAAGGTATTATCAAATCCACATGAAACATTGTTTGTTCCCCCTGCAATAAATGCACAATTTGCACTTAAGGTGTTAGTTGAACCACCAAGAACACTTGAATTAATCCCTGCCAAACAATTACCTGTACCACCACCAATAAAGGAATTGCAGGTTGTTGCAATATGTTGCGAACCATTAGAAATAGCAGTAATACAGTTGGACGATCCACCATCAATTACATTATTATATAAATATGATGCACCGTTTCCACAGGTGCTTAAACCGATAAAGTTTGTGCAACCACCATTAATTGTATTAGTTGATGCTAATGCAACGCCACCACCACCATTAACATAACATGACATTGTATTACCTACGCCGCCGTTTATGTTAGAATTATTAAAAATAACGGTATTGCAGCAACCGCCTCCTATGTTAGAATAATTTCCAGATGCTGTATTGCATTGACCTGCTAAAATTGCTGAACGGTTACCAGTGGCACTATTAGAAAATCCACCACCGACAAAAGTAAATCCATTTGATGAACAATTATTCTGACCGCCAACTGCCACTGAAGCATATCCAGATGCCGTATTGTTACTGCCACCTAAAACCGATGCAAGCCATGCGCATGCTTTATTATTAGCACCGCCGACAACGACCGAATCAGTCCCGCATAATGAATTGTTAAATCCACCTCCTATAAAACAATTATTTGATTGTAAACACACTCCGTTAGATGCAACTATACCAGTTAAGTTTGCTCCATTACCGATAAAATTAGAAGCACTAACTGCACCAGTGGAGGTAATAACCATTGCTGCATTTGCACTTAATGTACCACCTGTAAAGAAAACCAGATTGTTGTTAGTAGATGTACCGATTGCTAGGTTTCCTCCAATTGAATACATGTAGGAATCATTAGGACCGACAACATTGAATGCTGGACTATATGCATTACCATTATATGCGCTGCTATTAATACCAATATCGAGATATGATCCTAAATTCGCTGCGTTATTATAAGAATTGGGACTTGTATTATTAGTAAGAACAAAATCCGTACTTGCGCTCAATCCACCATATAAGTTTTGTATTTGGTTATATACAGATAAATTGCTTGATGCGGCGATAACGAACGGAAGTGCATTACCAGTTGATGAAGTATTTTGTATAATAGTGGTAGAAGGCATATTTACTGCCCCTTGTGAATTTATACTATTAACAAATAAATTATTTGCACTAATAGATGGTGCGCTAACCGAATTTGTGAATGTTGCATTAGCAGAATTTGATGTAAGCCAACTATATGAAGTATTCCAATTTGCACTAGATGGAATTGAAATAGTAAGGTTTGTTAAATTAGAACCGTTTCCAAAAAAATTAGAAGCACTTAACGAGCCAGATGCACTAAGTGCTCCGTTTACTAATAAATTATCAAGGTAGTTTACAGACATATTCTATAATATTTATCCAATAACCACAACTCTATAAGAATTAAGAGATGGCGGTGAATTGAATGTTAATGTTACGGTTGAAGTGCTTGTGTTAACAATTGTTGGTATACCAACTGTGAATGTGCTAGTATTATAAACTTGTGTTATAACATCTTGGGTATTAAGATTATGTTTAAATGCATATGTTGTATTAATACCATCGCCTATTGTTGAAACTGCTTTGTTTGTTGTTCCCCATGTTGCGCTAACAGAATTAACCTTGCTGTAAACTGATGCATTATTTGCACTAGCAGACTGCAAGAATGAAATAGAATTCCAGTTAGCTGAATTAGAGTTTACATTACTGAATACACTAGCATTATTAGCACTAGCTGATTGTAAAAAGGATATACTGTTCCAGTTAGCTGAATTAGAGTTTACATTACTGAATACACTAGCATTATTAGCACTAGCTGACTGCAAGAAAGATATGCTATTCCAGTTAGCTGAATTAGAATTTACATTACTATAAACTGATGCATTGTTAGCACTAGCAGATTGTAAGAAAGAAATAGAAGACCAGTTTGCGCTTAAAGAACACAATGTAACATATGCTGATTGCCAATTTCCACTAACTCCTGATAATATACTTGAAGCTGCGCTATTCCAACCAGAACTTAAACTATTAACTTGTGTGTAAACCGAACTCCAGTTAGCAGAATTTGAATTTACATTGCTGAATACAGAAGCATTATTAGCACTAGCTGATTGTAAGAAGGATATGGAAGACCAGTTTGCCGAATTTGAATTTACTGAACTATAAACAGATTGATCATTAGCAGAAAGAGCTTGTAAGAAAGATATACTGTTCCAGATGGCGGAATTTGAATTTACATTACTATAAACTGATTTATCATTAGCAGATAACCCCTGTAAGAAAGATATACTGTTCCAATTAGCAGAATTTGAGTTAACACTACTATAAACTGATTGATCATTAGCAGATAAACCTTGTAAGAAAGATATTGAACTCCAGTTAGCACTATTGGAGTTTACGTTAGTGTAAACGGATGCATTATTAGCTGATTGGCTTTGGAATCCACTTCCTGTATTCCAATTAGAACTTAAATTATTAACCTGCGAATAAGCACTATCCCAACTATTTCTATTGTTACCTGTGATAATAGAATCTGCTATATTAGTGATCCAAGATGGATAAGAATAAGAACCATTTGTATAGACACCATTTGTTACTGTTGCTGCATTGCCATTAAGATTGCCATTAAATGCTGTTGCCCATATCTGGTTGCTTGCTGAAATGTCACCTAAAACAGTTAATGTTTTATTTGGTGTTGATGTTTTAATACCAACAACACCGCCATTATAAACACTACCATCTGCGTTTGTTGTTTTACCCACATATAGAGCAGGATAACCGTCAAAGAATGTTGCTATACCTAAACTGCTGCCAGATGCTTGTTGAACATTTACCGCATATACATTAGCATTATTATTAACAACGTTAAATGCACTGGTTGTTCCAACGTTATTTGTTTGGTTCGATATACCACCCTGTGCCGAAATAGAACCATAAACTGTTATATTACCGTATAAATATTGCGTTTGACCAGCAGGAAAATTATTTACAACTAAATATGCACTATTATTGTTTACCCAAGTAATTGTTGATGATTGAGCCTTTACAGTAGAGAAAACTGATGCATTATTTGCTGATTGATTTTGAAAAACTGATATAGTATTCCAATTAGCACTGTTTGAATTTACTGAAGAGTAAACTGATGCATTGTTAGCAGATTGTGTTTGAACTGTAGTAGCAACAGAACCACCACCACTCCAACCACTACTAAGTAAGGATACTTGGCTATAAACTGATAAGTTGTTTGCTGATTGAGGTTCAAAGAAATTAATATTGTTCCAATTGGCAGAATTTGAATTTACATTACTGTAAACCGATTGATTATTTGCAGATAACCCTTGCAAGAAAGATATAGAAGACCAATTAGCACTATTTGAATTTACTGAACTAAAAACGCTAGCATTATTAGCACTAGCTGACTGCAAGAAAGATATGCTATTCCAGTTAGCTGAATTTGAATTTACTGAACTGTATACGGATGCATTATTTGCACTAGCCGATTGTAAGAAAGATATACTATTCCAATTAGCACTATTAGAGTTTACATAACTGTAAACTGATTTATCATTAGCAGATAAAGCCTGTAAGAAAGATATGCTATTCCAGTTAGCAGAATTAGAACTCACGCTACTGTAAACCGATTGATCGTTAGCTGATAATGATTGTAAGAAAGATATACTATTCCAATTAGCACTATTTGAATTTACAGAACTGAAAACACTAGCATTGTTAGCGGACTGAGATTCAAACAAATTAATATTATTCCAATTAGCAGAATTAGAATTTACATAACTAAAAACAGATAAATTATTAGCTGACTGAGATTCAAAGAAATTTATGTTATTCCAGTTAGAACTATTAGAATTTACATTGCTATAAACTGATGCGTTATTTGCACTAGCAGACTGCAAGAAAGATATACTGTTCCAGTTGGCACTATTTGAATTTACCGAAGAGTAAACAGAAGCATTATTTGCACTAGCAGTTTGTAAAAAGGATATTGAATTCCAATTAGCACTATTTGAGTTTACCGAACTGAAAACACTAGCATTGTTAGCTGACTGAGATTCAAAGAAATTTATATTATTCCAGTTTGCACTATTGGAATTTACTGAACTAAAAACAGATAAATTATTAGCTGATTGGGTTTCAAAGAAATTTATGTTATTCCAATTAGCTGAATTAGAATTTACAGAACTGAAAACACTAGCATTGTTGGCTGATTGGGACTCAAAGAAATTTATGTTATTCCAGTTTGCACTATTGGAATTTACTGAACTAAAAACAGATAAATTATTAGCTGATTGAGTTTCAAAGAAATTAATATTGTTCCAATTTGCACTATTTGAATTTACATAATTAAAAACACTAGAATTATTAGCTGATTGATTATTAAATGTACTGTAAACAGAACTCCAATTACCACTTAAAGATTTAGTAGTATTATAAACTGAAACATCATATCCAGATTGATTATTAAATGTACTATAAACAGAACTCCAATTTGAACTTAAAGTATTTGTAGTATTATAAACTGATGTGTTATATGCAGATTGGTTATTAAATGCACTATAAACAGAGTTCCAGTTGCCACTTAAAGCACAAACGGTAGCAAAAACAGAATTCCAATTACCAGATGTTGCGGTAACAGAATTGAATACAGAATTCCAGTTCCCAGAAGTCGCAAAAACCGAATTAAATACGGAATTCCAATTAGCAGATAATGACTCTATTGTTAGAAAACTTGAAGAATTGCTCTGCACCCAACTGGCATAATCAAGCGTTTCAGTATAATAACCAATATCTGAAATGGCTGCTTTTTTAGTAATGCCACCTTGAACCAAGGCAAAAATTTCATTTCCTGCTAAAGGAGAGTTTGCTTGATTTAAATCAACAATTAGTTTTACTCTATCTGAAGTAACATTATCAGCCATATAGTATATTTACCTTAGTATCTATATGTTTCGGTTGGTATATAATAAACGTCTTGTGAATCCCCAGTACCAAGTTGACCATAGTTATTCATACCACACATGTAGACTCTTCCTTCTTGAGTTATAATTTGTAGGAAAAGTTGATTTGCATAACCTACAAGTGATACTGATTGAGCATTTTGCTTTGGTAATTTAATTTGAGTAGGCGTTGATAAGTAATTTTCTTCAGAATCGCCACCTAAACCACCCCAACCGCTGTACCCGCAAGTGAATACTCTTCCGTCAGTTGTTGCCATAGCCCATGCACCATCAGCTATTGCAATATCTTTTATTAAACCTGCCGACCATGACCAGTTTGGTACACTTGCAAAACCAGTTCTTGAGGTTTGATATACCGGAGAATGAACCGTTGTTGGTATGCTATGAGCACTGCCGTCAGTTGAGCCGATACCTAATTGACCCCAATCGTTTCTGCCCCAACTCCATAAGTTACCATATGAATCATATGCAAGGCAGAAAGCATAATCGCCTATTCTATTAAATGTCCAGAAATTAACTATATTACTGAGAGACGTAATTTTGGTTGCATAATTTCTATTTGTTGTATCAGCATGACCACTAGTTCCTAATCCCAGTGCACCTATACCGTTATATCCAGTTGACCATAATGTACCATCGTTGCAAAGGAAATATGTTGCACCCGTTCCTGATACACCACCTGTGCTACCATAAACTTTTTTAACGTTGCCAATTGGTGTTCCAACTCCACTTAAAACAGATCCAAATGTATAGAAATTAGTACCAGCACCTCTTCCGAGTTCTCCGTAGTTATTCCAACCACAGGATTGAACAGTTCCATCATTGAATAATACGAAAGAACTATTTGTATTACTTGAATCAGCAGTATTTAAAATCTGCTTTATTCCGCTAGTATTACTGAGAGTTATGTTTGTTGGCGTTGAATGTGCCGAACCATCAGCAGTTCCAATGCCTAATGAACCATAGCTGTTATTGCCCCATGTCCATAGTTTTCCATCTGCTGTAACTGCTAAACATGTTATATAAGAAGCTTGATCTACTGATTTATTTACTGAGAATTTAACAACTGCTCTTTGTTGATTGGTGCTTCCATCCGAACCACCAAAATAAATCTTATTCATTATGGTCTCATTTTCGGTTCCGCCGTTGCCTAAGTTTCCATAGTTGTTTATACCACTCGCCCAAAGAACACCATTTGCATCCAATATGTATAATGATAATCCAGCTTGCCAGAATTCTACTGGTCTAGCAACTGGTGTTGCGGCATCAGTGGGAGTAATTGTAACTGGATTTACAATTGATAAATCGGCATAATATCCTGTTGGAATTGATCCATAATATGAACGACCTGATGAAAACAATCTTCCATCCCAGAACATTACTGTAGATGCTTGTCCACCTCTTCCTTTTGAATTTGGTAAAGCAGAATAATCAGAAAATGCATAAGCTGTAGCACCTGCACCGTTTCCACCAGTAATTGTTACATTAGGATGCTGAAGATAACCTTGACCTGCATTTGTTATGGTAATACCAATAACGTGACCGAAGGCATCTATATTTGCAACTGCTGTTGCTTGTATATTAACTTTACCATTCGTATTAGTGTCAGTTGGTGGGTCAATAGTTACAGTTGGCGCAACTGTATATCCTACACCTGTACTTCCTACAACTATATTTCTAACTTGACCATTAATAACTGCTCTACTTAAACTTGTTAAATCACCCAATACATTTAAACTCTTACCAATGATAATATTTTGTGTGTATAAATCACCAGTTGAACTCAAGTTATTAACATAGGTAAAGTTACTGGATAGTGCAGTAATATTAGAACCCAAAATAAACGTATTTGGTAAATTATTTGTATTGTTAGAAACTCCGCCAGCAATAAAACTATAATTACCGGATGCAGTATTTTGCTGACCTCCTGTTATAACCGATCTATTTCCAGAAACGCAATTTAAACATCCTCCTGTTATATTAGAGTCATAACCTGTTATGCAGTTTTGTTCGCCACCTGAAATATTAGAAAATGAACCACTTGAACTTATGGAATTTAAACATCCGCCAGATATATTAGATCCATATGCACCCGCACAATTTGAACCACCACCATTTACATTTGAAAAACTATTACTAGCCGTATTGCAACAACCACCACTTATATGTGTATAATTTGCAGAAGCAGTATTGCGAACACCACCCGTTATTGATGAATTTGTGCCGCCTGATGAAATTGTATTATTTTTCCCACCAAAAATAGATGAGAAGTTTGCACACGCACAATTTGAGCCGTAAACATATTGTAACGATGAAAGACTTGTACCCGTTGTAAAGAAACTGCCTGATGCTAAAACGCCAGTTAAGTTTGAACCGTTACCAATATAATTTCCATACACATAACCTTGTGAACTTAAATTATTTACATATGTAAAATGTGATCTTGTTGCTGTTATCGCAGTACCTAAAACATAGGTATTTGTCTGGTTATTAGTGTTGTTTGCTGATCCACCTGCAATAAATGAATAATTTCCAGATGCTGTATTGCAATTACCAGCAACAACTGTTGTTTGGCATCCGCTAGCCGTGTTGCATTGACCAATAACAACACTTGAATGATTTCCACTTGCAACGTTGCAGAATCCACCCAATATATTTGAACAGGTTCCGCTTGATGTATTATTATTACCACCTAAAATATTGGCATGATAACCAGAAGCTGTATTAAGATAACCACCTAAAATATTAGCATGTGTACAAATTGCACAAGAAGAAAACCCAGCAACAACAGATGAAAATCCTACCGTTGCTTTGTTGCAATATCCAGCAGAAACGTTTGAGCAATCACCAGTTGCACAGTTACAATAACCACCGCCAACAATTGTATATTTTCCGGTTGCTTGATTGCAATAACCGTTGACAACAACACTATAGCAACCAGAAGATGTATTACATGCGCCACCTAACACACTTGAATAATTTGCGGTTGATGAATTGTTGCATCCGCCTACAACAGCAGCATATTTTCCAGAACCGATTGAGTTATTATAACCTACAATTAAAGTACAACTTGCACTTATTGCTCCGTTAACTGTGAAGTTTGTTGTGGGGAATGCAGTATTAACACCAACCCAACCATTTTGATTAACAGAAAGTGCCGTTAATGGCTGAATGTTACCTTGAATATTTTGAATATAAAAAGTATCACTCTGTTTATCATAAATCATTTTAACTCCTGATTGAGGAGAAGTATTTGAAAGATTATATTCACCTATGAATATAGATGGATTTCTTCCATCGGGATGCATTTCAGATGTTAAATCTATAGAATTACAAGATAAAATCGGAACGAATACATTACCACTAGCACTTATCGACCCCTGAACAGCAAGATGCCAATTTGGAGTGGTTGTTCCACCGATACCAACGTATCCTCCTGTTGCTAAACCGTCAACATAGAAAGCAGTTAATGGTTGATTCGTGATTGGATTAGTAACCTGAGAAACTATTACTGGTTGAAATCCATCTTGGCGAGTAAAAAGCGTAGTTCTGGTTCCGTAGTTTATTAAATCTAAACCGTTACTTGATAATTGTAATGTGGTGTGATCAACAATTGTTCCAGAAAGATTTAAATTTTTTGTTAACCATAAATTTCCGTCTATCCAAGCATCACCTTTAACTTGTAAAGGGTAATTAGGAGAGGTGTTATTGATACCAACATTACCGCCTTTAAAAATAGCAGCTGCGCCATTTAAAGGTGCTTGAATTTGTAAACCACCACCTCCAGAAACCAGACCACTAATGGTTTGGCTTCCTTGTATTGTAGAATTTCCACTTAAACTGAGATTACCAGAAGCAGTAATATTATTTGCTATTATATTATTAACAGTTAAGTTACCGTTTGTATATTGATTACCAGTTGCGCTAACATTACCTATAACAGTTAATTGCTGATTTGGGTTAGCAGTACCAATACCAACATTTCCTCCAATAAATGCAGCTGCATAAGCACTTGTCGATGGAACAATTGCACTTAAACCACCTTGCAATACAAAATCACCATAAAATGGTGCTGTGAAACTAGCTATAGGATCATGAGATGAATCAGGATTAGTTGCGTGAGCATATGTATGGTGATTTTGTCTATGATATTTGGAATTGGGTCTCATTGCTTATTAATAATTATCCTTAAATTGCTGTAATAGGAGGGTAAAAAACATTAGAACAACAATCAGATGTTGCATCACCCCACGTATTAGTTAATTGTTGAGTTGAAGAGAAGGAATATGAACTTGGAAAGTTGCTTTGAAGCTCTGCATATGTTATTGGATTAACATTACATATACGAATAACAGGTAGCGTTAAATTGTAGCAAGACATAGCTTGCCAAGACCAACAGAATGGATTACTGCAACCTGTATTAACACCTGATAAGTTTCTGCTATCAGTAACCGATAGATATCCAGCCAAATATGTCAGTGCATCATATATTTTAGATATTTCTTTATTGAATACTTGTGGAATATTAAATTCATTTACTCCAACCTGAACATTTTCATTTTCAATATCAGCTGAAAATACTGGTCTGCTTGAAACTAAAATAGGAGTTTTAGCAAGATATGTAACCTGTCCATAAGGAGTTGATTCAATTGCAGTAATAAATTTAGAATCCATTGTATTTCTAAACGTTTTAATATTTTGAACCAATCTTGTAAATGCTCTATTATAAACATTGTCAGCGGTAAATTCATCTCTTGAAATTAAAATCTGATCTTCAGTCCAATATTGGAAAGGTAACCCTTCACCAACTTTATATAAAGTTACTAAATCCTGAACTTTTAAAATACTATTATTTGTTGAGAATAATAATGTTTCATTTGATGAATTTTTTGCAGATGTAAAATTATTTAATAACGTAACGTTTGGAATTTTGTCCACATACCCAATGAATAATCCTGTTAAAGTAAATTTAATTATCTCATTACTATAAACTATATACATGAAATTTCCATTAGGATCAAATACTAATTTGATTGGTATTCTTGTTTCCGATTGATTTGTTATTGGATCAAGAATCTGAAATTCTGTAATTAATCCACCAGTTTCTTCAAATACATAAATCTTATTACTCTTAGTTAAGATATATGGGAATAATGTTGTAGGATGAATTGAAAAACATTCTGGATTGTTATTGTATATAGGTGTTGTTATTGTACCTATACTTTGATCGAAATCATCAACATGATACGTGTAAACCCAATTTAAATCTTTAGTATATTGTTTTACACAATGATTATTGTAATCTAAAACATATACATTATTATTTAAATATTTTATTTCTGTAGGTGAATTGAATTTATTAGGATCAGATAATCCACCATAATTGCCAACTGCCAATTGAATATTAATTTCATTTATATAATCAAAACTTAAATTTAATTTGTAAATTTTATTATAGTACTGATCTAAAATATATAAATTCTGATTTATTTGATCATAATCCATTGAAATAGGATTTTTAAACAATTGATAAACTTGATTTATATTATCAAATAATATTTCAGTACTATATGCACCATTTGTAAACGTTCTTAAATTAATACCATCTAAAACAAAAGTGTAGTTATCAGTATGGATAAAATCTACGATATTTGTAAAGGATTTTGAAAATGCATTCGATGCTGAAGTTGCATACTGTGGATTTATATAATCACCTGCACCCGCTAAAAAGTCTTGAGTGTGCCATTGAATACCTCTACCTATGTAATTTTTACTCGTGCCAAACCATCCATAAAATAAAGTAGGAGAATCAGTATTAATAGTTTGTGTGTTATGTATTAAATACTGTAAATTATCGTATAAACGACTCATTGTAGTATTGAATATGTCTGCATCAGCATATTCATTTGGTTGTATACTACATTGCTCAAAAGTCCAAGGAAGTGTTAAAACCTGCTCGGATAATAATCTAATTTGCGATTGATCATAGGTGGGCCATACATCATAAACTTTAATATCATGTGTATTTGGTAATTGGAAGCTTAATGATGTTCCATTATTATAATTTACTTGATAGGATATGTTGTATGTACCATTTGATTGATAAGAATGATATGTAGTATCATTAACCAAATGATAAGCTGATAATCCATCACCAAAATATATATTATAAGATACAATTGATATATTAGCTTCTGGTGTATTTTGTAAATAAGGAGTTTTAAATTGGATAAAAATATTTTCACCTGTTAATGCATAGTAAGATGAAATATAAATTTCTGGTTTTACCGCTGTTGTATAAGCAACTATCGTCTCAGATGCAGTTGATGTGTTTTGTACAATAATATCCCAAGAATCATTTATGAGATTGGAACCCGCAACTGAATTATAAGTTGTTGGCGGAATATAAGCTGAAACTTTTGCCGTGGCATTTAAATATAATAAACTTTGTTCATTTGCTTCAACTGTTAATGGTTTAGATTTATCACCAACATTTAAAATAAAAAGATCATATAATCCATTTACCATTGGCACATTAACATAACTGACCCAACCACCTGATAATGATGATAATGAATATGTTACGTATGAATTAGCATTTTGATAAGCTCTTATAGGCGTATTTGCTGTATTTAAAGGTGTTAAAGTTTGTAAAACACCAACAAATACATTATTATCGAGATCAATTGATGTTACTGGGGTAAACTGCAATCCTAATTGTGTTACTGAATTATAATCGAATACAACAGCTGTATTAACAGTTGAAAACTGTAATTGTATTGTGTCGTATGGTATTATTTTAGGTGATTGGTTGAAAGCAGACAACCCATTGCTTGAATATGTTAAATTGCTATCAGAAAATATCGTATTACTTGCAATTGGATAAGTTCCTGCATAAATTCCGGTCATAGAATTAACCGAAGTTAAACCAATATAACTTAAAGAATTTATTGACGATTTAGGAAAAAAGCCATTAAATGATGTTAGATAAACTGTCATTCCTTTTGTCGAGGATAAGTCATTTACATATGGCAAATTGATTAATTGATTGTTTGCTGTAAGCGGTGGTAAAGATACTAATGGTGTATTTTTTTGTCTATTTGCCACATACCCATATTGATTTATTCCAATATTATTTGCTGATACATAAAATTTCTGCGAACCTGAACTATTATGAGCATATGCAGTTGGTGCTTGCGAAATAGTAAAATTACTATTATCAATAACAGTAAGATAACCACTGTTACCTTGCTGCCAAGTATATGGTGGATATATTATAAAGTTTGCTGGTGTGTAGAATTGAGAACTTGGTATGGTGTATATGGTTTGAGTGGCAACCAAGTTATGAGGAACATACCACCCTACTATTGTTGCACTGAGTGCACACAGTGATACATAAGTTGCTGATATATTTGGAGAATATAATAAATGATTTATTGATGATATACTCTTATAATTTGAGGAACTTAATGTATAATTTAAACCTAAATTATTTGTTATATTCCATGCATATACAGATGCATTTAAAGTTGGAACTATATCTCCGACATAAAATGAAAAACTATTATAATCAGTGTTTGGTCTGGTTAAAACTTTATTTGAAGATACATTTGCAATAAATGGAGAATTTGGACAATTATAAGCAGTTCTAAAATATGTATTAAATATACTTTGATCGGGATAATCATCTAAAACTACCGTTTTGCTACCCGATGCAATTGGATTCGATGCATGCGCATTAACAATTATATTATGTTTATTATAAGAATTTAAAGATGAACTTAAAGAAACATTTAAAGTTATACTGTTTATATAATCAGAAATATCATTTTTTGCATAATTATAAACCGAACCGTTTAAAGGTCCGTTGTTATAATATGCAGTAATTGGTATATTAGTTGTTTTATTATCATAACTCCATGTCCAATACATTGGAACTCCGGTTGGAAAATTGTAGTCATGATTGTTAATGGGTGCTTTTGCTGTTAAAATAAAGGAAATAGTTTTTCCAATAATTTGACTATTTTGTACACCTATATCAATAATGCCTTCATAAAGATAATTAAATAATCTTGGATTTGTATTAACTATTGCTACTTCTTTATACTTCTGCGAAGATAAACTAACAGTCACCGTATTAGGACCATATCCCGAAACGGAAATTGTCCAAGAATTAGGGTTAAATGGTATCGGTTGATTTAAAGGAAATGATGATAAAAAGTTTCCATTACTATCAACTGACTGCAAGGTTATAATAGAATTTGGATCTATATTGTTAGAGCTAACATTCCAGCTTATTAGAGAAGGACCACCTAAAGCAGAATTAGTGTCACTAATTGTTAAAAGATTTCTTGATGGATATTGTGGATAAGAAGTTAGATAAGAAGAATCAATTACTATATTATCAGCTTGTTCGTTTAATATTTGCAAGGTTATTGGATAACCTTGCATTCCTTTATAAACATTGTTATAACCAGATGCAAAATGTACGAGAGTTGCATTACTAGATTGTGTTACATGATAAAATTGAGAACTACTTAAAGATGTTCTAAACGTGGCATTAAACGGACCGTATGCTGATAGTGGATAAACTAATAAAAATTGTGATGCTTGTTGCACCGGAACATAAGGCGAATTCACTAAATCATATAATTGATCGAGGTTGGGTCCGTAATAACAAAATAGTTCTGTTAAATAAATAGGTTGATTTGGAGAGAAATCAGCTAATTGCAATGATATAAAATCATTTGGTGCATAGGTTGGTAAATTCGCTTGTAATAAATTAAAATCACTGGTTAAATAAGATGAAAGATAGATATATTCTGTCTGATTAATTGGATTAATCGCACTCGTTATAACTCTATTAGTAACACCAGTTGAAAGATTAAATCTTAAACTGTATGTATCACTTGGTGATTGGAAAGTGTTATTAACAAAAGATGTTTTGAATGAATAATAATGCGGTGGATATGGAATAGTCCAAACCATCGTATCAAACGGAGTAGTTCCATCACTTATCGGTGTATTTAAAGGAATAATACCAGAATTACTTGTTATAGTAGTTGTTGCCTGTACACTTGAATTTGGTAATAATAAACTATTAAAATAATAAGGTGATTCGGCAATATATTTTACTTTAAAGTTTTGATTTGCTGAAGTATAATCTGGTTTACAATATGGTATTCTTTGCCCATACTGATCAAGATAAGTTAAATTTTTATAAGCGAGTGCAGTAGGTGGTAAACATGACAAAGTTACATACAAAATACAATTGCTAACATCTGATAATGCTATGTTTGGATTTAATGTACTTTGCGTTAATTGTAAAGTTTGATAATTTATAGAATTTAAATTAAAGTTATTAATAAAAGATGATCTAAAATCAAACCAAGTATCTTGGTGCTCTTCTGCAAAAAGTTGTCCAAGTGGTATACCGTTTAAATATAATGCTGATTTTGCAGGATTATTTGAATAATAATTTGCCCAATAATCACTATAAGTTGATATATTATATTTTATATTAATTGATTCGGGGCAAATATATGTATTATTGTCTTCTAATTGGGTTGTAAATGTTATCGGATTATAATTAGGTGTATACGTAAAAAGGGTATTTATTACGTATTTTGTAGCCGATAAACTGTAAACTAAATTAATTGGGATGGAATTTCCTCTTATTGTACTAAAGCTTGGTTGAGTTGTTTTATAATTTACATGTTTTAAATATGAATCGTGCTCAACCGCATTACCAGACAAAAATATGACATTTGGTGATAATAAAACTGTCGATGTCATTAAATTATACGTTCCATTATTGTTAGCCGAAAGAGCAATCGGTTTTAAAAACAATCTTTGTGGATACATTAAATAGCCAGTATCAGAAAGATAGTTAATCGAATTATTCTCAGGTACAGTTTTGTCTCCTAAATCTTGAGTATTGATAGATAAAATAAAATTATTAAGAAGTGGTGCTAAATTTTTATTTCTTAATGATGATGGTTCCCAAGTAAAGGTGCTATTGTTTGTTTTTGAAATTAAACGATACGTATCAGAAGCTGAATCACGAAATGATTGTGAATTTCCATAGTTATAATCGACCTGTCCATATACATCAATTATATTGTTTATATCATTTATAGGATTATCAACAAATCTAAAAAGATTTAAGTACTTCATAGCACTTAAAGCTAAAACATTATTGTTATAATAAGTTGGTGTTATAACGTAACTTTCCATGGGCCACGACCCATTGGCTGATACACTAAAATGTACTGAAGATACGCTATACATGTTAATATTTATTATTAAAGGTCAAAAATTCTCCTTTAAATTAAACCAAATCCTTTATAAAGTTGATAGGTGAAGATAAATTCAATCATACCATTGTCGTTATTCCAGTTAAGATAGGAGTCGGGATACATGCCTGAAATTTGGTTTGTGAGTGCTAATAAATATTCATCTCTGTTGATGTTCATGAATTGATTATTCCAATCCACAGTATTTTCAACGAGTATCTCGTTAGCTGGTGCAACAAATTCATAAAATTCATATAATTGTGTCCAAGGATAAGGTGAATATGTTAACCCAATAAAATAAGCTAATTTATCTAAACTATAAGATGTTAATCCCATAGTTGTTAAGTTTGTAACAACATCATCGTTTAGGGGAAGTTGCCCTGTTGGAATTAAACGATAAGAATTCAAAGACTTGGCTTTCAATACGACAGGAATTCCTGCTGTTACCATATAAGTTTTTGTGTCTAATAAATCGCCTCTATTAAAATTATTATACTGGCTTGGAGTCGCAAAATTAAAATTATCATTTAGAGTATTGCCAAATAATCTACTTTGATTTATACTTAAAAGATCAATTGAACGTTGTATATCAACTGGATAATTTAAACGAAAATCATCTGTATTAAGATCAACAGATTCTGCTAGATCATAAAGATTATTAACATTACACGTATCTATATCTACTATATTTGAAGTATAATTTGCGGTTTTTTCGTATGATTTTACACCGAGATCATCATGTGATGACAACCCAAATATAGTTGAAAAGAAATTAAAAAGATTTTCACTTTGATTTAGTTTATCTTGAAAAGAAACTGATTTCAGTTGACCAGACATGTCAAAGTTTTCATTGATCTTATAAAGATCATAATAATCTGGCGGATAAAAATTAATATAATTGGAAGAAGTTGAACCGACAATGTTTTTATACAATACACCATTTGAATCGGTTACGTATGAACCATTGTTTCTATTATAGAAATATTTGCTTATCCATCTAAAGCCAGACCAATCTCCATTAGCTTGCGCTGATTTAGACCAATTATTATAATCAAAAATTGTTGCAGTATTGGCTGCACTTAAATATGGTGTAAATCCTTTTGGTTGTATATAAAAACGATCTATTATATTTGTACTATTTGCATCAATAATATATACAGCATTTTCATATGAATTAATCACATAAATTCTATTTAAAAAATCACTACAGATTCCTTCTAATGCAGTATCATCAGAATTGATTTTGTTGTTAAACCATTGTGGTGTGTTATTTGAATATGTCGTGCTAGTTACAGGGAAAGTTATTGTAGCTCCTGTATTAGGGTTTATAGATCCTAAAAAGTGATAGCTATAAGTAAACCATACATTTTGATTAGTATCGATGGTAAGATGATTGACGGAATTGAAAGGACCGAACGATGATATCACTGCACCTGTTGTTCCGTTTATATATTGTAAATAACCATTATTAATACCAGCTTGTGTTATTTCATCATTTAAAGAAACCCATAGATTATTATTTGTATCACAAACTATTTCATTTGGCGATTTATAATATGGAAATTGAATAGATGTTAATATGGCTCCATAGGTATCATATTTAACTAACCAACCACTAAATGGATTGGAATATGTTACCCATACGTTATTGTTTAAATCTGTATCAATAAAAGTCGGTTGAATGGGATAACTATCTTCTGTATCAACTTTTGTATAATTTGTTGGTAAAGTGCTTGGATCAACCCATTGATTAGATTGATCAATCCATGCTTGTAAAAAGTCTGGATTGCTTATCTGAGATGAATTAAATGTTACCGTTTGAATATAATTTCCAAGTTTATCAAATTTTAATATATATGGCGTATCAAAACAAGCAACCCAAACATTTTCATTCGAATCAACAGCAAGAGAAACCGGAGACAACTGATTAGGAATTAAAAAGTTTAATGCGGTTAAACTATATTGCAAGTTGTTAATAATACTATTTAAATCGACTTCTATTAATATATTACCAACAGAATTAATTCTATATAATTTATTTAATTCAGTATCCGTTGCCCATGCATGATAACTTGGTAATGGCAAAGCAGCAATAGCATTGATTCCATGTATACCAGAAACCGCCATCACATCATTTTGAAATTCTGTATTGTATGTTTGTATTACTGGCATATTAAATGCATTTGTATGCAAATAAACAGATGATAAATTTACAATATTTTGATATTGAGATGTAGTAAGCATTCCAGCATTTGGATTGGAAATCCATAAAATTGGATTTATCGTTATTGCTGATGCAGGTAAAATCGGAAAAGATCCCGAAGCATCAATTTGTGAATCTATTGCACTTTGATTATTAACAAAAGATCCTTTATAGTATCCTGATGTTAAGAAGCCATTCGAATCTTTAAATTCAAATTCGGTTGGTGTCGGCGTATAATTAAAAGTTAAAATATCACCTGCTAAATCTTTTGCGCTTAATTGAAATGGGATATTTACCGAACTAAACAATTCATAATAAGTTGTACCATCGGCTGGTATATAGTGTATAAACTCATTTGAGTTTGCAATAAGAGTTCCGTTACCATCTACGAGATAGTCAAATATATAATAAGAATTAACTTTAAGATTTACTAAAATTGGGTTATCTTGACCTATAAATCTAATTTTAGATATTGGTGATATTCCATTTTGCGTTATGCTAATGTAATCGGGTTCTCTGAATGTAAAAATATGAGGAACAGAAACCGTTGCTAAACTATTTGAAAAGCTTGGTGTGTTATTATCTGAATTATAAGAATCATTAAACGAACGTATTCCAGATGTTCTAAGTGTAGCAATTATTGTACTATATGGTTTATTATTTAAATATAAATCTGTATTATAAAGATCATCAACAAAATAAAATTCTGCGTAACCCGAAACGCCAACAACATTAGCAGTGGGATTTAATTTTCCGGTGTCATCGATTGCAACTGGTGTATCTATTGTTTGAATTGAATCTATTTGATTACCATTTAAATCTAAAAATCTCCACTGCGGTCTTAGAAACGACCAATTGTTTTCGGGTTCTTGGTACTGATAAGATTTCGAAAACTGAGCACCTAAATCTATATAATGAGGTTCTGTGCTAGATGAAGTTATTACTAACTTAAAGGGATAACGATTATAATGACCCGCAAAAGTTGGAGGAGGTAAGACTTCAAAATATATTGATTCATTTAAAAATAACTCTACATTTATAGGATGAGTTTCTTTGTAGAAATTACCTGCGCTATCGTATACGGTTAATGTTACATTGTAATTGTTTGGTAATTTATATAAATGTGTTGGGTTTGGTTCTCTGCTACTTGAATAATCACCAAAATCCCAATAATAAGTATTATATCCTAAAGTTGCTAATTGATTATCAGTTATAAATTGAAAATTCGTAGCATTAGCAAATCCATTAGGATAATTTGTATTAAATAAACTGACATTTACGTTTGTTGATACGCTAGTAAGTGAATTAACATTACCATTAATAATATTATAAGCTGTTAAAGCAACCGTGTAATTATTTGGCGAAGTATAGATATGATTTCCTGAAATCTGTGTAGTAGTTGTTCCGTCACCAAGATCCCAATAAAATTGATTATAATTTTGGGCAGTGTAACTATCAGGAACAAATGTAAAATCCGTAGTTAAAGTATAACCAAAATTAGGAGGATTTAAAATTATATATGAGCTTGCCATAATCTATTAAAAATCAGCCGCTTTAATGGAACCAGTTGTCTCTTGTATGGTAATTCTAGATGCTATATTTGAAACATTGTTAAATATAGGATATTGGAAATATTTTAAATTTACATTTTGCGTATAAACCTCTGAATAATTTTCAGGGTACACATAATCCCAAAAAAGTAAAGATACACCTTCTACATACGTATCTATATCAGAACGATACGTTTGCACTCTTTGAACACCATCAACATTTAATATACTTGTTGATAATTGATAGATGTCAATTATTTGACCTAGTTTATTGGTATTTCTATTAAATGCTTTGTTGAAAATATTTTGAACATCATTTAAAATTGCAGTATCTGCTCGTCTCGTGTTTGGATTTTTTGTTATGATTAATTTAGAATTACCAAGATCATTTGGAGAGGGTTTTACATATGGACTTGGTAAATAAAAATCAATATATATGTAAACAGGGTCCATTGGAACAATTTCCGATGTAATCGTTTTATATGGAGCAATACCATTTATTATCATTTCCTTTTGAGTGGAATTTAAATAGTTTTGAAGCGGACTGCTTGGGACAACATAGAGATATAGATTATTGAAATTACAAGCATTTGCAAAGTTGACTTGGTTAATTAAAATTCTATTTTCTAATTGAGGTGCATTTAATCCTATATCATAAAGATATGCAATATGACCAGATAGGTAATCATCATTACCAACCAATTGTATATCGGATAATAAATTGGAATAGTTTTGATTTATATATGTTATATAATCCTTTGTAGTAACTAATCTGTATTGCGATCTAAATGCATTCGGTGCGTTATTACGAATAGAATCAACAGATTCCTCGATTGTATAAACTGTTGATGGATATTGATTGTTTAAAGATACCTGACTTAATTGATTAATTGTTAAATAATTTTGATTAACTGATACGTCCTTGATGATTTGATTGAATGTTACAGAATTGTAAGGAACCAAAGGTGAATTATTCAATCCGTTAGGCCCAATACCCTGAGAGTTTTGATCAATTTGTAAATAATAAATTTGAACTTGATCTCCGGTGCTCAATGCTTTACCGTTAACATTATCACCAAACTTTATTTCGTAATTTTTATTTTGATTGAATCTTACTTCGTAAACTGTATCATTAGCATTATATAAAAATAAATCAGTTGCTCTTGTCCATTCTTGCCATACGCCAGTTGCAATTGGTTTAACAAATACAAAAATATTAAAGTGATCAATATATACATTAGGTGGTAACGTAACGAAAGAAATTTCATTATCGATACCTAAAGCAGTATAAAGCGGATACTCTTGAAATATTCCTTGGTATGCCAAATAGGTGTCTGCTATGTTTGAAATAACTTCTTGATATGGTGTAAATTTTGTAAAATTTATATCCTGATTAACTGAATATATTGTACCACCAACGTTTAAATAGCTATATCTTGGAATAGTGTAATTCCCAGCAACAACCGCTGGTGAAACTGTCATAGTAAAAGGAACATTTGCTCCTAATCTTCCAACAGGATTATAATTTAAAAGCTTTACAATACGATTCATGTTCTCGTAAAGTTGAGCTTCTGTAAACATACTCTCGGAGGATGTTTTATTAAGATAGTATAAAAGAGTACTAAAAGAATAACCAATAACGTCTATTAAAGCTGATAAATTTGACCCCTGATAATTTTGATCAGTAAAAATTTGTCCTTGGTTTAATTTACTGATAATTAAATCACGGATGCTTGTACCATCAAAGGCAACATATGAACTTTGGTCGAAAACAGGATTGGTAGCCATTGTAATATTTATCTTATATTAAGATTTGTCCTCCTAATTGTGCAAAAACGTTTAACGTGTCCTGAACACTTATTGGTAAAATCTCATAAATCAAAGATACGGCATAGCCCGGACCTAATGTATTTAAATCTGAAACAGTTTGTAATGTTAACTGTGTTCCATTTAAATTTATAACTGGTGTCGATTGCGGATTAGGTTGAACATAGACATTAATAACATTAACTCTTGGCTCGTATTGAGATATGGCGTTATTGATATCATTACCTATGGCATTTGCACCTAAAATCGAAACGGGTTCAAATAGGTACTTTAATAATGAGCAACCAAATGTTGGATTTAAGACCTTTTGACCTGGTAAGGTGTTGAAAATATTATATAAAGAATTTCTAATTGCTTGGATATCAACGTCTGCTTCAATATCTCTTGACTCGACGCTACCGTTATCACCCAATCCAACTGATTGACCTATCGTTAGATCTAAATGTAAATCACTATAAATGGGTGTTGTAACCTGAACCTGCTTGTTCACTGCTACTCCAGTAGAATTAACCTGTTTGGGTTGAATTAAATTATTTAAGTCGATTATTGCCATGAAAAGGGTAAATAGTTGTATAAATATACTTATGGCAAAGTTCAATAAATTTGATACACTTTTAGAAACGGCATTCTCCCACTATTCAAATGGCGGATTCAGAGAAGGTACACAGGTAAGACTTAAACCTGAATTCTTTAAATCTGCTTATTTCAAAAAGCATTACAGCGGTGATGAAGTATTTGTTAATTGGTTAACCGATTTAGCAGAAAGAAAGTATTTCTTTTTCGTTAAAAGAGTAGTTGGTCATGCTGCTTTGCAGAATCCAAAAGATTCAAATGATAATGAAGGCGCAGGGGAAACTTTCCTTGTTTTAAAACTCGACCCTAGAACAGTTAATGCGCCAACGGAATTTGGTGAATTCACCGTGCCAGGTGATTTTACCCTTGTAGAAGTATTAAACTTTGGTGGCAACTTACCACCTGTCCAAGCTGTTCCTAATAGATATGAATTGCCAATGGGCTACCAGAAGCCACAGCCTGTTCAAATTGATATTACTATCAATAATCAACCAACTGATAAGGATTTGCCAGAAGATAACACAGCAATCCCTGCATCACCTGCACAGGCTGCTAAGTTCGATAAGCCAAAGAAGCTTAAATTAAGAAAGTAAGGCGTTTTCTATTGCGATTAAGCAACAGAAAAAATTGATTTCGTGATCAATTACGAAATTATCCCTATACATATGCTCTCCTATTTCTAGGATAATTCTCTTCTTTATATTTTCTTTAATCTTTGTGGTTTCATAAAAGAAATCCAACAATGATTTTAATAGACTCTGGTAATCCGCCGAAAATGTCTTTTCATTTTCTATTACCATTTTCCTTATTTGAATTGCATCGAGTTTCGATAGTAAAGAACTATAAACATTTTCTGCTATGTTTTTTACTTCATTTATTTGATTGATAATCAAGGTTCCGGTAATTGAAAATCTCTGAAGATCATTAATAATTCTCCTCATATCAGGGAAGTTATTTTTTACAAATGTAATAAACTCCCTCTGTGAACCTATATCGACATTTTCCTGCTTCAAGATGTTAATACATCTCTTTGCACACTCTGCTAAATCTGGCACTATATTAAAAAGCAAACATCTTGATTGAATTGGTTCGATGATTTTGTTGATGTAGTTTGAAGTAAGAATAAATCTGGTCGTATCAGAATATTCTTCCATAACACTACGAAGAATTCTTTGGGCATCATTTGTAGTGCCACAAAACTCATCTAAAATGATTACTTTCTTCTTACCGTCAAGTGAAGAAGTCTGAGCAAATAAAGTAACTTTGTTTCTTATTGTATCAATACCGTTTTCATCACTGGCATTGATATAAAGCGATTGACATTTTAGGATATCATTTACAATGATCTTTGCTAGAGTAGTCTTTCCTGTGCCAGCATGACCGTACAAAAGAAGATGGGGCGTATCTTCATTTATGCCCGAAAAGAATTTCCTATTCTCTTCAGTGAGAACCAAGTCATCTAGTTTTTTAGGTCTGTAGCGTTCTACCCAAAGTTGATCATATAATCCCATAACCTTATCATAAGCTATGGTTATTTAAATGTCAACCGTTAATCAAAGTTCTGCCATCGTTGTTAATATAATTTGACTGAATTTGGGTCTGTTGCCCCTGTGTTACTTGTTGTGCTCTCTGTGCGGCTGCTTGGATTAGTGACAAAATTGTATGAACTTCTGATGTTAAAATTGTATAAGTTCCTACGTTTTGAATTGTAATAGTTGTTGTCATATGTTAATATATAGGTAAATATTAACACATGTCAAGCGATAACGAAATAAACTCCATTATAGAACAACTTAAAGCTGATTCTGTTCCTAGTGAACACGCAAAGCCTTATAAGCCAGTAGAGCACGAAGAAGTTAATGATGATAACGTTGGCGATTATGTTTATAAAAAATCTGCTGAGTTAGTTGAATCAACTTTAGGTGCGGTTCAAAATTTAAAAGATAGTGTACTGACAGGCAGCGACCCAAAAGAAATAGCTGCATTGTCTCAATTAATTAATTCAGCAACAAAAGCATTGGATCAACTAAATAAAATCAATATTCAAAATAAACAAAGTAAGAGTAATATTGAGATTAAAAAGATGGAAATTGCTGCTCATATGGAAAGACCTCCATTACCTAATACAACTAATGTATTAATTGCAACGAGGGATGAAATTATGTCACAGATTTTCAACCCGAAAACATCTAAAAAACAACAATTAGAAATTGTTGATGCTGAATTTAAAAAAGAAGATTAATGTTCCCGAAACCAATTTCGGGAACATATTGTGAATAGATAAAGTTTTCTATTCGTTTTTTATTTAAGTTGTTTATTTTAAACAATTTATATTTTTGTGTATTTATTCATACACTATTAAATTTGGGCAAAGAAATGCCCCCATGCCTAGCAATCGACATGGGGGCGAACTTTTCTTTAGGTTGAACTAAGACTTAGAGGTAGTTTGCAGCAGCTGCATTACCTACGAAGCTTGTTCCGAGACCCTTAACTATGATAACGTGGTAGTATAAAGATGCACCAAAGATATGATCGACTACACCGTAGCGGGTCATAAGACCTACGCGTGGTGCAAAGTCGTTAGGACCAACTGTGCGCTGGATCATAACTGGGATGTATGGGCAATATACAATACCTGTGTCATAGTATTCGGTTCCCTTATAGCCTAAGAGGGCATACTCAAGCGGATTTGCTCTTTGACCTGAAAGATACTGCGCATCAGTACGGGTATCACGGTAGACGGTGAAACGTCCTCCGAGAGTACCAACCTTTGCGATTCCGGTTGGCTGCGTGTTAACGTTGCCGTTAACTGGCATCCACTGGAATTCTGGTAACATTTCAAGAATTGCGCACACACGAGGTGTAGCAATGATGAAGTTAGCAGAACCTCTACGGTTACGGATTGCGACACGATTAGCCTCGACAATTACCTTACTGTAGAAATCACGGTTTCTCTCTCCTAACCAACGTGCGTCAGCGGATTGAGCGTACCAATATGTGTATCCGTTAGGTGTACCTGCATTGAGACATACTTGGATCATACGCATGACCATTTCACGGTCGATTTCAGCCTGAATTTCATATGACATTGCATTTGTTAATTCAGAGTCGATATCGAGTCCGTTCATGTTCTTAAGATCCTGTTCAAGTTCAACTGACCAACGAGCAGCGAGGCGGCGTGTGCCAGCTTCAACTGCTGTCTTGCTGAACTCAACAACAACCTGTGGGATGTTGCCAGTTAATTCATAGTCACTGAGAAGTGCAGCAACACCCTGATCTTGACCAACGATGGTGAAGTCAGCGGAGTTTGCACCACTAATTCCTTGGAAGTATGATGCAGCACTTGTGCCTGTGAATCTTGTATCTAAGAACTGATAACCCAATTCTGCATTTCGTGCAGGACTGAATGATGTATCAGCGTTTGCTCCGTTAGGTCCTTCAACATTGGAACGATCCCATGTGGAATCTCCAGATGCTTCGCTATTGTTATTGGTTGTTCCTGCATTACCAGGTCCGAGTGTGGTCGAACCAGTTGCATAACCATCAATACCATTAGCACCTAATGAAGTAGCCTCATAGCGGTAACGTAAAGCAAATGCAAGTCCGACTGGGCCGCTCATTGGCTGTACACCTACGATCTCATTCGTGATAAGCTCTGGGAAAGTACGGCGAACCATTGGGATGAGTACCTTTGGTAAGCGTGAATCTCCTTGAGCATATGTATCTCCAGAGAACTGATTGTATGTTGCAGCTGTTCCGAAAACACCGCCGTTGGTAGAACTACCACCTGAGATATTGTAGGATGCTTCTTCGATGCACCATCTTTCTTGGTTCTCCATGAGAATAGCAGTAGTTAAGCGTTGGTGCTCGTTTTCGATTGGTGCAACCTTATCGGATGAATAATCGAGAACTGGGGCCCACTTTTCAACTAACTGCTGAGCACGAGAACGATCAATGTAGCCTGTAGCTGGATTGGAATTTCTCATTTGTTTGTTTACTCCTATGGATAGAATACTGTGAGATTGAAAGATACCTAAATTACTTCCTTACGGAGTAACTTTCGGTTTTCTTTAACTCACTCAGATATCCGTTAACTTGGGATGAACCCTCGTTAGATATAGCTACTGATTCAGTAACTACAGAACTGCTAGGAACTTTAGCATCTCTGGTTTTAGCAGATTGCTTAGCTTCACTAACAAGTTCAGACGCAGTTTTTTCTTCACTGCGTTCGAACATCTCAACAACATAGTTAAAATTCTCTTCAATATAAGAGGAATCCTTGTCGTTTAACAATTTAACGATAAAATCTTTTTTGCTTGATGGCATCCCCTTGGTCTTTTGTTCAAGGATAATGGTTGCCTCAACCATCTTAAGCTTCTCAACGAGAGCTTCATTTTCTTTATAAGACTCATTGAGCTTCTCATTAAGAGAGTCAATTGCCTTTTTACCTTCAGCAATTGTGGACTTGATACCAGAGTCAATGGACTCCTGATCAATTCCGACAATCTGACGGATTTTGTCAAGCTGTGTACGAGCGTATGTGTTCTCCACAGCTTCTTGTAATTGATTTGTTGGAAGTGCTTTATCTAACGAAATATCAATGAAGTTACTAACTTCATCAATCATAGAATTTTTGAATGCAAGAGCTTTTTCATTTAAAGCCTTGCGATAATGAGTTGCAAGCTTTTCTAACTTAGCGGAATGATCTTCGTTAATTGCTGTTAAAACTTTCTTGAGTTTGTCGGTGTGATCGGTATCAATAGCTTCTAAAAGTTTTTCTAATTTTTCAGCATGATCAACATCCTGTTTTGAGAGAGCACTTTCAACTTGGAGTGATAAGCGAGATTCAACTTTCTCATTAACTGCTGCTTCGAATGCTTCAGCAATTGCAGTTGCTGTCTCTTCGGAAATTACACTCTTGTCTAAGTTTTCTAAAATAGCTTTGAAATTCTTCATATTATGTATAATAACTTATCCCTTGATAATTACATTTTGCTGACTTTTTTTTCAGACTTTTTTGTTTTAGGAAATTTTCCTTTTGCACCCTTTTTGCCGAAAGCTGATTTTTCGCCTGACCATCCTTTTACCTTTTGTGAAGAAGCAGTCTTCTTAACTTTTTCGACGGTCTTTTTTTCAACTACCTGTTGAAGCGTTGCGTTGGCTTGTGCGTAATTCTTTTCACAAAGTTGTGTGATGAATTTTGAAATTAATTTGCGAATTTCCATATGTGTATTATTACTTACTCTCGATTGTTGCAATTAATAGCTTTTTAATGCATTAATAAATGAAACAAATTGTTCACGTAAATAAGCATCTTTATTTTTCAATGGAAGAGTTGAAATATTTTTTTGGAAATTGTCATAAAGTGCTTCAAGCTCTCCATTGTCTTTTAATACCCATTGCTTGGATTCTAAAATACCATTAACAAAGGCTGTAGGAACTGATGGATCAGCAACAACGTCAATTGCTACTAAACGAAAATCTGAAACTTTGCCAATTCCGTTTTCTTGATCGACACGACCAAGAGCACGAGAAGATACACCAAGTTTAACGCCATCTAAAATTAACGAACGAACAACTTGTCCAACAGGAGTTGAAAGGATCTTTGATTTACCTTCAAAAATATTGCCATCTTGTTTTAATTCGGTGACGATATGGCAAGCTCTTTCTAAATTAATTTCTGGTGATGTTGGGTGATTAAGTTCACCCGTTGCACGATTACCCTTAATCATTTCCTTATCATAACGAGCAACTTCACGAACCATTTCTTCTAATGGATAAACACGCTTATTGCGATTTGCTTCATTAGCCATTAAGAATGGTCCTTTAATGTACATGTTTGAAGGCGAATTACGATTTTGTTCTTCAACCAAATACTTTAATTCGTAGGTAGGTTGCTCGACCAAAAGATTATAAACGTTACTCATATATTAATTACTTAGTCTTCTATTTATACTAGTTAAGATGTTTTTCATTAAGAATTAAAAAAGTATATCCATTTTTTTTACACCATTGACGAGCCGCATCCCATTTTGCTTGATTTACTGCCCATGTAACTTTTTCATAAAGCATAGTAGATTGCTTTTTCTTCGATGTAATCGTAGGTGGTTTCGTTTGTTTTTCGGGTTTAACTTCAATTAAAAGTTTCTGCATCTTGCCAGTGCTATCTTTTAATGAGGCAACCAAATCAACAAAGTATCTATGTACTTTGCCGTCTTTTGGTGATTGATATGGGATTATAACGGATTCGCTTCCCCATGTTAATATATTAGGATTTTTATCCAGATATCTAAAACTAATAAGTTCTAGTTTTGATCTATATATTATAGGAATACTTCCTTTGTATTTTTCGGGATTTAGCGGTTGATAAATTCCCTGTGTGTAGTTGCGGTTTTTTTTCATAGTTGTTTATTTTTGTGATAATAAATGAATTGTTAGTTCATTTATTGCCACAAAGATAATCAATAAGATTATCCAAGATAGAACGAAATAGGATCTCTATCAACCATATCGGTCATGATTTCCTTTTCCAATTCTGCTTTTTCTGCTTCGCCTTGACGGAGAATATCTTGATAGTTTACGGTTTGGTTTCCGAATAAATTTGTTCCAGCGTATTTACCTCTGGTGTGACCCATAGTAATTTTGCAAAGAGCCATCGTGTATCTATAAACCCATAATTGGCTTACGATATCTTTAATTGCTTTTTGTACTCTGCAACCAATCAACCCAAAATAAGCGGATAAGAATGGATTTGGTTCAGGTATAATTTTTAAAATTTGAGTCTCAGGATAAAATCTAAGATAAGGTTTAAGAGCGAGGACTTTTTCTCTTGTATCAATCCAAGATTTAAGTGCTTGCCAAGTAACTAAATCATATCCTACATTACCAAGAAGTTGACCAAAGTATGCTTGTTGAGCAATTGTATTTTCAATTGTGAAAAGTGTATTAACACCAGAATTATTTCCCTCTTCGTATGAAAAAACATCAATAACTTTTCTATATTGATTCATGTCATAATCCCAACCCATAGAACCTGGGAATGCACTAGGCGGCGGAGTAAATGTTGTTCCGTAATATTGTGAAGCAGTACCACCATAATAACCTGAACCTGTTGTACTAGCTGGTGGATTAAAGGTTGTAGAATTATACATATCAGGTGTTATGTTAATTAACCTATCGATATGTAAGCCTACGCCTTGGGTATATAAATCTGATCTAAAAATTAGATATTCTTCTGTTGTACCAGAAAACTTTGTAAACCATTCACATGCAATATCAATATTCTCATAGATTTGCTCACTTGATAATTCGATTTGAATTAGCGGTTCGCCTAATCCCCTTCTGATTCTTTGCGCTAATAAATCATAGGTGGTAACCTTTGGTGAAAAGGTCATTGATCCGTGGAATCTGTTTGGTAGTACTGAATTAGCCATTTTGAATACTTATGGTATTGTATTGATAATATTCGGAGAAATATAATCAGAATAAAAATCAGAAAAATCTTGTAATATGGATGCAGGTGGAACTGGCGTATCTGCTTCCGCTGTTCCATCGGAACCCATAGTTAAAAATTTAGAATCAATCGTATAAATTTTATTAATAACATTATTAAAGGCTTTAAACATCCATCCTTTGATAGTAAATGAAGTTGTAGCAGAAATTCTATATGGTTGAGTGCCAGTAAGGTCGTTTGGGTATTGTAAGTTCACATTACCACTCCATAAAACTTCACTTCTTATTTCATATGGAATAGATGAATTTTTAAGATTTGGTAACTTCCAAGAAACTACAATATATGGATCGCAATAAGGAATAAAGTTTGTTAAAATTTGATCCATATCAGATTGATAACGTGTTATAATTGTCATCTCAACTGCTATGTTTACAGGAACAGGTTGTAAAACTGGTAATATATATTCACCACTTCCGTCAGTTGAATCGTATTCAACTTTAAATCCATCAATCTTATTAACAACTCTACTTTGATCTCTGGAAATAGAAGAAAGATTTATAGCAATAACAGGAACCGTTAAGCCACCAGCCGCTGGGCTATTTAAATTACTGAATACTCTTTGTTTTGGTGAATATACAAACAAAACTTTGTCGCCACTTGTTGGAGCAACCAAAGTTTCTGTGTTATCATAACGTTTAATGATAACATCATTGAAAGCCTGACAAAATTGTTCAATAAGAGTCTGGACTTCCCAATTAAAGGTATAGTTCTTCATTAATGAATACTTACCTAAATAATTTTATTAAATCCAAGGAATCGAGGAAAGAGCTAGAACGACTAATGCTTGTGATATTGCGGTATCGTTTGTCCAATTGCCAGCTGCGGCATATTGCTCATCACCATCCCAAAGAACAATTTGTTTAGGTAACCCTTTAATTTTTGCAACGATTTTTTTCTCTACAAATAAATCTCTTACGAATTCTATTACAATTGGATCTGCTAATTTTATGGTTTGGGTTGTTTGAATTATGATATCCATATATTATTACTTATTAATTTATATTAACATTTACTTTAATTCCTGAAACACAAGGTTTTTGTATGTTTATAGCACCCTTCCATGAACTCACAAATGGAACTATACTGTCTTGAGTTAATATACCGAATCCTGCTTCATTTTGGACAATAACATCAAAATACCCTGAATCATGAAAAATATCAGGCAAATTTAAATTTATATATTGTCCCGATATAAAATCAGCATATTGCGTTACATCAACACCACTAAATCCTATATTATTAGCTGAAAGATTTTTAATATTATAAAATGGATTTATATATTCTGTACTAAGCGAAAACATATTTGCGTCTACAGAACTCAAATACACATTTGATACATTAATAAATGATCTACCTATTAATAATATCGGGGGAATACTAGATGCATATGGATGTAGTGTAAATGCATAAGGCTCTACATTAAATGGTTGTGGTCTGGCATTTATTATGAAATGATCCATACATTATGCTGCTGGTGTTTCCGTAGCTTCTGCGCCAGCTTCAGGAACTTCCGTTGTAGCTGCTTCCGGTGCTTGTGTCGTTTCTGCTGTAGCACCACCACCGAATTCTGGGATTTCAGCTGCCGTTGGTGCTCCACCGCCTCCACCCGCTGCTGGTGCGGCTGCGCCACCTGCTCCAAGTGCACCAGCGGCTTGCTCTGCCGCTTGAATGTGTTCACGCCAGTTGGGTCCGGTCTGAGCAATCTGATCCAACTCCCATTTGAGTGCTGCATCCTTTCTGAGCCATTCCATGTTTTCGGAAATCTTGGCATCGTTTAATCCGAGATAGTGACGCTGGGCAAATGTCTTAGAAATTGATTCATTCTGAGACATGTTATTGAAATTATTATACTTTAATTCAAATTCTTGATTCTTTCTAATTGCAAAATAATTGGAAGGAGGATTAAAGTGAATATCGAAATACGATTCATGCATTCCGTATTCTTTCCACCATCCACGGAGTTTTAAATGAGTAATGAATGTTTCTTTAAGACCTGTTGCAAATTGATTTTGAATACGAACAACAAATTTTGCAAAACGTAATTCTTCTCTTAAAATTTCTGCACCATCTTTATATCCCTCGTCTGGGTTCATACGAGTTAAAGGAACCTTGAGGCTCTTATAAAGTTTATTGACAAAATAGGTCAAATCTTCAATCTTACCAAGATTTGCTCCACCTTGCATAAGTTCTACATCACTTCCTGCTTCACCTTGACGCTTTGCAAACCAAAAAGCATCCAACATAGATTGTGGATCGTAAATGTTACCAGCACCCTTTCCAGATTGCGCATCATATGTCTTTTTAGACCAATATGCTTGCATGAGTTGTTTTAAATATGCCTCTGCTTTAGCGGGTGGCATATTACCAACATCAATTTTAAATTTAAGACGTTCTGGTGCACGAACCATTCGATAAATGACTACCGCATCTTCAAGTAATGAAACCTGCTTATATGAACGACGAGCATTTTCAAGGAACGGAACCTTAATTGACATGTCTTCATTCCACATGCCAGAATTAATATAGGTAATCTGATTTCCTTGGAATGTGATTAATTGTTGTTGCAAGGAATTGGAATTATTCTGTGATGAAGGTGGAGCAGATGGGCTATTTGGACTACTTGCGTGTTGTTGTAAGCTAATTGGTTTTTGGAAAATGAAGTTTTCAATTACGTTATTTTGAACATTATCGTAAACTGGATTGATCAATTCACCTGGTATATTCAACACACCAATAATACCTAATTCTCTTTTTCTTTCGTGAACAACGTTTTCAAAGAAAATTTCACCTTCGATTAAAAGCTGTCTACAATATCCCCAACCTTTGTGCTCCAAGTCAAAAACTTGAATGAATTTGTAAAACTCTTTTTCAATTTCACTTCTCTCATTTGAGTCTAATTTACCAAATGTTGAAAATCCAATTCTTAAAAATTTATCCTCATCATCCTTATTTAGAAATTCATCACAAATTTCATCTAAACAGTCTGCGATTTCTGCATAAGATCCCATTCTGCGATACTCTGCAATTCTTCTGATTTTATCAACGTCAACACTGGCATAAATGTATTTGTGATATGCGTGATCAGAGGTAAAGGAGCCAGGTCCGTACTGATCCGTATTCTGGCGCATTGCGGGACCGGTAATAACGGACTGCTGCATGACACGATATTCATGTCTTTTTGATAAGCGGTCGAAAAGTTCATATCTTGGATTTCCAATATCAGCATCCACTGCGTCTTGGATATAAGGCAATCTAGAAAGAATATTTGATATGAAATTTCTACCGTTATCTGGCTGTCTATTCGGTGTAGGTAATACGTCAGGCATTTGAATTATTTAGTGTAATATTATACTTATCAAGATACTTGATTTAATTTTACATTATGATAAATTTGACATATGGACAAATATGTTATCTTTCACATTGACGGTGGTTGTGGTAAAAACATTGTTGCAACTTCTGTCGTTAAATCAATCAAGGCAGCTTACCCTGATCGTAAGTTAATTGTTGTTACGGCATGGCCCGAAGTTTTCGTACACAATCCCAGTATTTATAGAGTTTATAAGTTTGGTAATATTCCTTATTTCTACGATGATTACATTAATGGTACGGATTCAGTAATTTTACGCTCCGAACCTTATCATTCTGGTGATTTATTATATCGTAGAAAGTCATTAACCGAAATTTGGTGTGATGTTTTTAATATTCCATGCATCGATAAGAAACCAGAGATATTCTTAACGGAAAGAGAGCTTTTATTTGCTCAAAAGCAACTTCAAAAGGACGGACCTGTTCTCCTAATTCAGTCTTCGGGTGGTGCTGAACAGCAAGGTCATCCGTATTCATGGTCAAGAGACCTTCCTCCTGCTTTTGCACAGGAACTTGTTAATTCCGTTAGTGATAAATTCAGTAAAATTCTTCATGTTAGAAGAGAAAATCAACCACCACTTGATGGAACTATTTTTGTAAGTGATAATTTCAGGAATTTGTTCTGTTATGTCGCACTTTCTGATAAAATTCTTGGAATTGATTCATTTGCTCAGCATGCAGCTGCTGCATTTGGTAAAAAAGCAACAGTTGGTTGGATTTCCAACTCTCCTGTTGTTTTTGGACATGAAATCCATGACAATATCGTAGCAAACGGAGCAGAATCGTTCCGTCATCGTATTGATTCATATCTTGAAGAGGATGATTGGACGGGTGGAAGGTTCCATGAATGTCCTTATGATAATTTGGCTAATCTTTTTGACAAAGATCAGTTCATTGAATCGATTTTAGGCTCCAAAAATGAATTAACCTTTGATATTGTTGATCAGCCAACTATTAAATTTAACTAATGAAAAACATATTCTTTAATTCATCAATGCCTCGCAGCATGAGTACACTATTTCAGTGTATTTTAAATCAACATCCTGAGATCCACGCAACTCCAACTGATCCAGTATTAGAATATTTGTATGGTGCTAGAATGAACTACACTAATACACCCGAAGTTAAGGCAATAGATAAGGCATTGGCTCAGCAAACATGGAGAGGTTTCTGTTGGGGTGGATTAGAAGGTTATGCAAATTCTTACACCGATAAACCAAATATCTGTATTAAGACTCGTGGTGGAACTATTCACTATAAATGGTTTGAGTCTTTTATGCCATATAAGCCTAAAATGATTTGTATGGTCAGAAATCTAAAGAGTATTTTTGCATCGATGGAAAAACTTTATAGGAATGGTCAAGAATATCATCAGGCTATCCAGAATCATTCGGAAATGAAAGGCACATCCACGGCAAAGAGAATAGATTCTTGGCTTGCTGCTCCTCCTGTTGGATTAGCTCTTGAAAGATTGCAACAAACCTTTTTAGAAGGAATTAACAAAGAGGTTCTTTATATAAGAGCAGAAGATTTAACCTCATATCCCCAAAAGGAAATGGATAAAGCATACGAATATCTTGGATTAAATTCACATAAACATGATTTTGACAACGTAGAACAAACCGTAAAGGAAGACGATTCGGTTTATGGGTTTTCAAATGATCTTCATACTATTAGAAGAAAAGTTCAACCTTTAACACCTGATTATAACAATATTTTAGGTAAACAAGTTTGTGATTGGATCGATAATAATCTCGCTTGGTATCAGCAAGGATTTGGATATACCAAATAATTAATTTAGATTCCTAAATAAGATTTTAAATAAGAATAAGCAAATCGTACCTCTACATCCGTTAGTCTTCTGTTGTAAACTATAAAATATTTTATATCTCCCCAATATTGAGATCCGCTATTAGGGTCTGTGTTTCCATTGTGATATCCGCCAATAGAACCAAATCCTATTACATACCTAGCAACAGAATCTGTTATAGATCCTACATTTACACCATTAACATTTAAATTATATGTAGGATTATCACCATCTGTCCATCTCCAACACATTATATCAAAGGAATTAGATGCATAGCCAGGGAGAGATTGTTGAGAATATCCAGTATCTCTAAAACCAGAACCGTTACCTATGTATGTTCCTATATCCCATCCACCAGATTGTACAATTACCTGATGATTACCAGGCGATCCATATGCACGAGTTAGTGTTCTCCAATCTCCTGCCGAATTTAAAATTCTGGTTGCACAAATATACGTAACATCTCCAGACAGATTTATGTCAGAAGAATTTTTTGCCATTCCATAACTTCCTTTGAAGTCCATATATTTGCTACCGGAATTAAACGCAGCAGAATTAATATTAAAATTATTACCATTTCCGCTCACATCATACCATACTCCACCGCTACCAGAATAGCTAGATGTATTTGTTGCATCTAGCAAAAGAGTAATATTGCCAGTGGGAAGTTGAGGGGAAACAGTTGTTGTTATAATTTGAGCATTATTAGTTATTGGCGGCAAGTTACTAATTGGTGGCAATGGTGTGAAATTAGAATGATATATCATCGTTCCTTGTGTAACTCTTATATCTTGGATATAACCATTAAAATAATTACCAAGATTGTTATAACTCATGCAACCAATAGATATATTTGAAGAAGCATCTGTTAATGGAAAATTAACACTACCGACCAAATTGCCATCAAGATACATATACTGATTAGAACCATCAGAACAAAATGCAACATGATGCCAAGTGTTTGTTGTAATATTAAGACCTGTACTTGTAAAATTCCAATTACCATTAATATTATCGGTTCCCACAAATATTGCATCACTATAAATTGCTATACACCAAGAAAAATTTGAACCATATGTATCTTTAGATATAATCGTACTCGCTGCATTCCCATTTGTATATAGTGATTTTGCATAAAACCATGCTTCAATTGTTGATGGTACACTAGCTAAATTAAATTCACTGGCATCATTTAATACCAATGAGCTTGAACCATTAAAATATCCTGCGCTATATGTTTTATTAGATAAATCATTAAACGATTTTATTATCGGGGTTCCTGTATTAATTGTAATACTATTATTATAAGTTGAACTATCATTAAAATTATTATTCATAACCATTAATAATGATGGCTGTGTTGAAACCGCAGATAATTGATTTGTTAAAAATCGTGGGTTACTAGTTATAAATTGTGGGTTAGTTTGTAGGCTGATAGTGCTATTATAAGAAAAAGCATTGCCACGGTTGTAAAGAATTGAGATTTCATTTGGGGATAATGCTCTATTCCAAACACCTATTTCGCACAAACTACCATTAAAATAACTATTATATCCATCCCAATCACCTCCTCCTATAACAGTACCACTATTATTATTATTGAATGCAGCTAAAATATTATCGTTTTGTGAAGCAACTGCTACATTATTGATATAAAGAGTTGCTAAATTGTTTTGTTTTACAATAACTGCATGATACCATACGCCAACTGTTGCGTTGCTGGAATTAACAATTCCGTTAACAATCGTGCCATTGTGTTCATAACCAATTGCTTGATTATTTGCATAAAAAAAATCTAACTTAACACTATTTGTTACCCAACCATACTGAGAAGAAAATATTGCAGGATATGATCTAGTTTGACCTGCCGAATTAATCCACGCTTGGATGGAAAAATCTCCAGAAAAATTAAAAGCGTTATTAGGAGATATGTATAAATAAGTGTTATTGTTTGGGTTAAAAACGGCGCAACCGCTTAAAAGTCCAGTGCCTAACGTAACACCTCCATTGTTTGTTAAGGTATTTCCGTTGCCTGTTAAATCTGTTAAATTTAAATTACCTGAACCATCATTACCTAAACTCCAATAGGCTATTGCACCTGTTGGAAAAGTTTTAGTAGCTTGCGTTGTTAAAATATTTGACATCTATTTTAGTTGATTCTATATATCTCAACTTTTGTCCAATTACCGTCAGTTGTACCGACTATAGTTTGACTTGTTGCACTGCTATAGCCAGAAACGTCAATATAATCTGAAACACCATTAAGATAAATTATAGAAGTTGCCGTTTGAGTTTGAGCACCACCAGAACCAGTAAATAATGGCATTTGTACAAGAGATTTTGTATTAGTACCATTTATGCGAATTTGAGCATTATTTTGTCCAGTACCTGTAGTCCCATTCCATGCTATTTGATAATTTATAAAATAGTAGCCTGGCACGGTTGGGGTTATCTTACCAGATAGTGCTGGATACGTACCAATATTTGAAATCCAATTATTAGGATCATTTTTTGGTGATAATGGCAACCAAAGATCATTATTTTGTGGTGCTGTTACGTTAGCCGAAAGATATGCGGTGGCAGTATAAGCACCATTTGCAATAAGACTTCCTGTTGCGCTAATGCTACCATTAACTGTTAATGTATTATTAGGTATTGTGGTATTAATACCAAAATTACCATTTTGATCCACTCTAAAACGTTCAGTACCACCCGCACCAGCGATAAATGTATTTGCTAAACCAGCAGTGCCCGTCATATTAGCACCTATTATTGTGTTATTATTTCCTGTAGTGAGATTACAACCCGCATTTGATCCCAACGCAATATTAAAATTTCCAAATGTATTGGCAGCTAATGCAAAATCTCCAAAAGTGAGATTGCTGCAACCACCTATATTTGAGCACAAAGCTCTAAAACCAAATGCTGAATTATTGCAACCTGATACATTATTATAAAGAGTATTTGTACCAATACTTGTATTGCAGCTGCCTACAGTATTATTATAGTTAGATGCTGTACCAATATTAACATTAAAACTACCCGTGCTGTTTCGAGTCATTACTGATTTACCAATAGCGACATTATAGTTACTAACTGTCGACCCTGTAGCATTAGAGCTATAAAGCGCATTATTTCCAATTGCAATATTGTGTATACCTAGTCTATTAGCATAACCTGAATATGAACCAATTGATACGTTATTGCATCCGGTAGTGTTACAATACGAGGCTGCAGGGCCTATAGCTACATTAGCATTTCCGCATGTATTATTAAAAAGAGATCTCCAACCAATAGCATTGTTATTGCTACCGCAAACATTATAATAGAGCGCATTATAACCAGATGCTGTATTACAAGAACCACTTGTATTTGAATATAAAGTTGTATCGCCTAAAGCAATATTATTTATACCACATGAAGTATTAACTCTCAATGCATTAACACCTAAAGCTGTATTATTACCACCAATATAATTTCCTCTTGAAACAAGAAATCCTGATGCCAAACATATACTACTTGGTGTACATACAGGTGATGGTAGGCTTAACGTAACAGTACCAGAAGAATAGCTAGCTGCTATTTGATTTGCTGTACCACTTACCGCTGTAACGGAACTACTCCCGCCGCTTCCTAGTAATACACCATTAGCATAAACCGCATTAGATGCTGATATCGTACCAGAAACTGTTAATACTTGATTTGGTGTAGAAGTATTAATACCAACATAACCATTGGATGACAAATACATTGTTGTGGTTGGATTTGAAAATCCAGGTCCGTTACTATAAAAAGCTAAACTATCTGCGCCTGTTGCATTACCTACGCTGATGCGACCAATGCCTGGCGAACCTTGTATATAATCAATAATAACACCGTCTCCACTTACTCCAGCATATGTACTATTTGCCCAAAATCCACTACCAATTATTGTACTTTGTGCACTCAATGCACTAACTTTAAATGTGGTTGCCGTAGTTGAATTAACCAAAGTGTAGACAGAACTCCAGTTAGCTGAAGTGGAATTTACCTTACTGTATACAGATGCGTTATTTGCACTAGCTGATTGTAAAAAGGATATACTATTCCAATTTGAGGAATTTGAATTTACATAACTATAAACCGATTTATCATTAGCAGATAATGCTTGTAAAAATGAAATACTGTTCCAGTTGGAACTATTATTTGTAGTACTACCCCAAGTATTATATACACTGTTCCAGTTGGAACTATTATTTGTAGTACTACCCCAAGTATTATATACACTGTTCCAATTATTGCTGTTTCCTGATGCATCAGCTACTATACCCAGCGAAGAAATATTATTTACATATGTATAGTTTGCTATATTAGCTGTTATGTTTGAACCTAGGATAAATGTATTACTAAGTCTGTTTGTATTATTGGCAGATCCACCAGCAATAAAAGAATAATAACCAGATGCGGTGTTTGATTTTCCACCAACTATTGCAGAATAATATCCGCAAGCAATATTACTTTGACCTCCGCCAACAACTGCATAACTATTATAGTCTGCTCCGGTTGGTCTCATACCTCCCCAACCTGCAATGTTACTCAAACCACCACCAATAAAGGAATATGCAGAGCATATAACATTACCGAAACCACCACCAATCGTTGAATAACAATTAAATACATAAGTAACAGTGCCACATAAAACGTTGCTACCGCCGCCACCAATAAATCCATTGTAATCTTGTATTAAGTTGCCATCGCCACCAACGATAACACTTTGATCTCCATTAGGAAGTATCGAATTGGTTAGACCACCGCCAATAAAAGATCCGCCCCCATTTGGACATGCTGTATTATGTGATCCACCTGCGATAGTATCGCAACCGCCGTTGCCTACACTGTTACCATATCCACCTGATATTGTACTGAGACCGCCATATGTATTAACAAGATTGTTGCACCCACCACCTATTGTTGAACAGGCAGCATATGCCTTGTTGGTATAACCACCAGAAACGGTGGAATCTTGACCATTAGAAAGATTGCTATAACCCGCACCAACAAATGATCTAATTCCATTTGCTTGATTATTATATCCACCTGATACAGTAGAATTTAATTCTGTTGCTTGGTTACCGCAACCGCCGCCTATAAACGAACTATCTCCCGTAGCATTATTACCATAACCACCTGATATGGTGGATTTACTATTAGTTGAATTATTATTTTGACCGCTACCGACGAATGAATATGTAGCGGAAGCCGTATTTGAACGACCGCCAACTACGATTGCATAATTTGCTGATGCTGTATTACAACTACCTGCGCCAATGAAAGGAGAACTACCGAAGCCAGGTTGTACAACTCCATTATGTGCAGCGTTAGCATTGTTTGCACATGCTACATAACACCCATAAGCTCCAGTTATAAACCAGTTAATGCAACAACCACCACTATCGCACTGTGCAGTTGTTGCATTGATCCCATTAGGGACAGTTAGTGTGCCACCAACGGTCAGTCCGCAACTTATGTAAGTTCCATTGGAATAGTTTATGGAAAGCGTTTGCGGTCCGTTACCGATACAATTAGCCGAAAGACCGTCATAAAATATAGTTTGATTTCCTGTACCTTGAATGCAAGAAGCATTAAGCGTACTTAATACACTTAATGTACTGTTATACTGAAATGGATTTGTTTCTACCTGTAGCGACATAATTAACTAGATACTGAAGGGATCACCGTAGATACACTCGCATATAATGTCATATCATCGTAATAATAATTCTCCAATGCGGTGATTTGTTCCGGTGTTAATTCGGGTTTTAATAATGAATTTGTATTATTAATAACTGGTAATGGTGATTGTAAACCAATATCAGAAGCTAATTGATCAAGTTGAGTGGCAAAATCATAATATTTAATATTTGGAAAATTGCCAATAATAATACTTTGTGGTCTGTAGTGCCAATTTAAAGTTCCTCTATCCTGTTCAACCAACCAATCAATAAAATCTCCTACTGCGGTGAGTTGTGGAACACCTTTAAGTTTTTTTGCAAATGCACTCTTGAATCTTTCAATTGGATGTCTAACAACGGCATGAGGAATACCAGTTGGAACGCTTGAAATTGGAAGTTGTGTACTATATTGCATAATACCAGCACCAAAATCTATAGGACTAATACTTGGAAAAAATGTTTGTGCTATTTGGGTTGTAAGAGTTGTACTTCCTGCTCTTCTAATGTTTGCAAGAGAATGACCATTAGGAAGATTAAAATATATACTTTGATAACTTTCTGTAACCAAATTTAACTCGTTTGCTTTATTTGTAACTTCTTCTTGAGTTTGAGCAAGAAATATCAATGGAGAAAATGGAACAAACTTACCAGATAATTCATAAATTTGGGCAGTTCCATTTGGATACCCAAAAAATAAACCATAATAAGGGTTTATTAATTCATTCTGTGTTGCACTCATATATTATATATTTAGTATTTAAAAACGTTATTGTGTAGACACATATCTTCTTTGTAATATAGTTATATTTTTAAGATGTATAGTTCCAAAGTTGAATTGCTTGATTTGTTCCGTTTACATTCACGATTAAAAATGTTCCAGATGCTGTTACCGGATTTACAAATGTTGTGGGTGCAGAAGTTATATTTAATGAACTTGCATATATTGTATTTGTAGAACTAATATTTCCAACAACTGTTAAATTTGTATTTGGTGTTCTCGTACCAATTCCAACATTACCATTGGGATTAATACGCATTCTTTCATTGCCACTTAATGTACCACCAGTAAAGAACGTTAAACTACTTGTTGTTGATGCTGCGCCTAATACAAGATTTGCACTCGTTGAGTAAACATACGAGTCTCCAGCATTAACTACATTGAATGTTGGGCTATAAAGATTACCATTATATTTTGTACTAGCTATACCTAAGTCCAAATAATTAATATTATCATCATTATATAATGAAATATCCGTACTGGAACTAACACTTGGCGTAATATTTTGTATTTGATTAAATACAGATCCGCTAGCAGAAGATATAATAGTTAATGGAGCAGAATTTAACTTTGCAATATTAGAAGTTGAACCAAATTGAGCAGATGGTGAAGCTACTAATCCTTGAGAAGAAATATTATTAACAAATGTAAAATTATTTGCACTAACTGATATGTTAGATCCCAAAATAAATGAATTTAATCCATTTAAAAAGTTATTACATCCATTTAAAATTGTATTGTAGCGACCGCAAATGCTATTGTTACAACCTCCGCCGATTAAATTGTAAGGACTGTTATAATTAATGCAATTAGTGTTTCCACCAAGAATTGTATTATAATAACCAGATGCAGAATTTGATCCGTAAGTTGGATTTATATTACAGTTAGATGGATTAACATAATAAGCTTGACTAGATAGTTTGCTAAATGTTGAAGTGTTATAAGAAGGATTATTTGTTGCGGAATTTGAATTTACATAACTATAAACACTAGAATTGTTAGCCGATGCAGCTTGTAAGAAAGATATAGAGTTCCAATTGGCAGAATTCGAATTTACAGAACTATAAACAGATGCATTGTTTCCACTTTGAGAATTAAAAGAAGAATAAACAGATTTATCATTAGCTGATAAGGCTTGTAAGAAAGATATTGAACTCCAATTAGCCGAATTTGAGTTTACTGAACTGTAAACAGATTGGTCATTAGTTGAAAGAGCTTGTAAGAACGATATTGAATTCCAATTTGCTGAATTAGAATTTACTGAACTATAAACCGATGCATTATTAGCAGATTGGGAATTAAAAGATGAATAAACGCTAGCATTATTTGCGCTTTGAGCATTAAATGATGTGTAATTTGAATTCCACTGGTTACTATTACCACCAGATGAATATACGTTTGCGCTTAATGTATCAACTTGAAGATATGGATCTGCCCAATTGATACCGCTATTTGTCGTGCCTGGTTCACTCGTAAGACCAGAGAACAACGTCCAAACTGCTGGTGAATTTTGCCCTGCTTGTCTAACTAAACCAGTATGTTGATATTTTGAACTACCATTGTTAAGATTACCAATAAAGTGAGTTACTATACCAAGATCTAATGCATTACCAGTGTTACCTTCTCCAAAATAAATAATATTACTACTAACATTTAAATTTGTTGTATTAATAAAGTTTGCAGTTCCAGAAATATTAAGCGTACTAAGAACATTTAATGTTGTTATGTTAACCGATGATGGTAAACTTAATGTTATTGCATTATTACCCGCAACCGTATTAACGGATGCTGAAATTTGATTTGGTGTACCACTAACCGAATAAATTGCATTGTTGTAAACTGTATTCCAGTTAGCTGAATTTGAGTTTACTGAACTGTAAACCGATTTATCATTAGCTGATAAGGATTGCAAGAATGAAATGCTGTTCCAGTTGGCTGAACTAGAATTTACGTTGCTGAATACTGACGCATTGTTTGCAGACTGTGTATTAAATGAAGAGTAAACAGATTGATCATTAGCAGAAAGAGCTTGTAAGAAAGATATACTGTTCCAGATGGCGGAATTTGAATTTACATTACTATAAACTGATGCATTATTAGCACTAGCAGACTGCAAGAATGAAATAGAATTCCAATTTGCACTATTAGAATTTACGTTACTATAAACTGATGCATTGTTAGCACTAGCTACTTGTAAGAAAGAAATTGAATTCCAGTTTGCTGAATTTGAATTAACATTACTATAAACTGATTGATTATTAGCCGAAAGAGCTTGTAAAAATGAAATACTACTCCATGTGGAGCTTAAACTTGATACGGTGACATAAGTTGACTGCCAATTACCACTAACCGATGGAGAAATACTAGAACCGCCCCAAGATGCAGATGTTGTACTAACTGTTGTATAAACCGAATTCCACTGTGACGAATTACCAGTTGCATCCGAAATGATTCCAGATGCCGTCAGCGTACCAGCTATTGTTGTTCCTCCTAGTAATTTTGCCATGATCTTCTAATATTTACTTGTAAATTGCATTATGCTATGCAATAAAGGTATTTGATCCCGTTAATTTAAACGTATGATAAGTGTAAGTTCCATCATTTGTAACAGTTCCGCCAGTACCTTTTTGTGTTGTACCTAAATAACGTATTATAGCGAGTCCTGAACCACCTGCTCCGCTACCTTGCAAATTCGGTCCTGCTCCACCGCCACCGCCTGTATTTGATAAACCTGCGGTTGGTAAAGCACTAGCAATACCTCCGTTCCCACCGCCGCCTAATCCACCGATAGCAGATGAACCACTACCCTTACCGCCACCACCTCCACCATAGTAATATAATCCTCCTGATAATTGTCCAGTATTAGTTGCAACTGCCCAAGAGGAAAATAAACTCGTTCCAATACCGCCTGAAGTTGGTGTTGTAGTTGTTGAATTTGGCGCAACTCCTCCAGCACCGCCACCACCAGCACCAGCACTACCTGATGTTGATGATCCTCCATTATTACCTTGATTTATTACACTTAAACCACCAGAAGCTCCGCTCCCAGCACCTCCGCCCGAACCGCCATTAAGACCATTTCCATTAGTTCCATTACCTCCACCACCACCTCCAGATGCTGTAAAAAAGGTTGTTCCTCCTAGGGAGAATGTTGTATTAACACCGTTTATTCCGTTTATGCCTCCTGTTACGGCTGTTCCTCCTCCGCCAACACTTATAGTATAAGAATTAGTTGGTGTTACACTAAAAGATAAAACATTTAATACGCCTCCTGCGCCACCACCACCTGGTGAAGTACCAGAACCACCAGAACCGCCTCCAGCTATTAATAGCATGTCAATATTATAAATAGATGTCGGGGTTGATAGTGTTATTTCATCAAAATAACCAGATACAAGAAAATTACCGTTTTTTGTCTCTCGTTTAACAACATTAGAACCTTGAAGAGTGACTTCATCAAAACCAGCACTATAGGTAGCACTTAAAGATATTTTATTAGAAGTATATGTAATTTCGTCAAAATATGTATTTGTAAAATATACACCGTTAGATGATAATCTTGTTACAAGAGTTGCCATATTAGTTAAATATCGTATCTATACTATTGGTAACAGAATTATAAAATTGATAAACTTTAACAAAGTTATTACCTGTTAAAAATTGTATTTGAGTATTAATAGCAACACTATTGCCAGTAATATTACCTTGTGCTGATATAGTGGATGTTGTGGTGAGAGCACCTGTTAACTGACCACCTGATAAAGGTAAATAAACCCCAACTGGATTCCAAGATGCACTGTTTGAATTTACCGATGTATAAACGGATGCATTATTAGCAGATTGTGCGTTAAAGCTTGTATAAGAGCTATTCCATTGACTGCTATTACCAATACTATCATATATAAACCCTTGTGAAGATATGTTATTTACATATGTAAAATTAGCTTGGTTTGCACTTAACAATGTACCCAATATAAAGGTGTTAGTAAATCCTTTGGTATCATTTGCAGAACCACCTGCAATAAATGAATATGCACTAGATGTTGTATTTTTAAATCCACCAACGATTGTTGTTGCAATGCCATTTAAATTATTTTTACAACCTCCCAATATGGCAGAACATCCACTATTAGTATAAATTGTATTACTATAGCCACCTAATATACTTGAGGCTGGTGAACATACAATGTTACCGCTACCACCTGCAATAGTTGCATTTGGGCTTAAAAAACTACCTGTATTAATAAGATTGCAATTACCACCCCCAATATTTGAATATTGTCCATTATAAATGCAGTTATTAGTACCACCAGCAATAGTAGTGAAATTATTTCCACCGCCGCATATTATATTGCAGCAACCACCTGTGATCACACCACCAGAAACGTTTGTACAATTGAAATTACCACCTCCAATGAAATTAGCATTACCTGTACCCAATATATTATTGTTACTTCCGCCGATTATTACATTGCTAGTACCAGTTGAGGTTGAATTACAAAAACCACTACCAATAAAACTATAACATCCAGAAGCAGTGTTAAGTCTTCCGCCAACTGCTACAGAATAACAACCCGTAGCGCAAATAGCTGAGCCTCCGCCTACAAATGTTCCATAACCCGTGGCGCAACTACTAAATCCATTAACAACTGTTGAATAGCAACCTGATGCGGCATTGCATGAGCCGCCTAAAACTTCAGAAAATTTGGCATTAGATACATTTAGTCCAATAATTGTATTTGTAGATGAAAGCGTCTGATTGAGTATATAAGGAATTGATGAAACTGCTTGATATGCGGTATTCCAATTGGCACTTAAAGATGATACAGTTGCATATGTTGACTGCCAGTTGCCACTAACTGATGCAGATATACTAGAGCCACCCCAACCAGAACTTAAAGTGTTAACTTGAGTGTATACACTAGCATTATTAGCACTTTGAGCATTAAATGAAGAATAAACCGATTGATCATTAGCCGAAAGAGCTTGTAAAAATGAAATACTATTCCAAGTGGAACTTAAACTTGATACAGTAACATAAGTTGACTGCCAATTACCACTAACCGATGCAGAAATACTAGATCCACCATTACCCCACCCAGAACTTAAACTGTTAACTTGAGTATAAACAGATAAATTATTCGCAGACTGACTAATAAAAACACTATAAAAATTATTATAATTTATATTTATAGGAATCCAAGTTGTTGCGGTTGGATCTAACACATAAACGTTGCCATCTTGCGTATCGGCAACAATCATACCTGCATATTTTGTACTACTACCATGTCCAGACGTTAAAAAGCTGGTTCTGGTTGTTGTACTAGAAAAAACCAAATCGTAGTCCAGTGGACCGGATACGGTTCTTTGAAAGAAAAGTGGTGTATTTACTATAGCCATTTTATAAAGTTATTGAATACGAGTAATTTGTTGTGAATACCCCTGTTAAGATATACACTGTAGTACTTACTGGGTTATAATTATTTGCTCCGCCTACTAATATTGTAGATTTGTTAAATGCATTAATATCGTTATATCCAGTTCCGCTATTAATTGCCTGTGGTGTGTTTGAAATATACGACGTTGGATATGCAAATGCTACATTTGTTGTCGTACCAGCAACTACGTTTACTGAAAAATTAGTTGAGTTGTTTGGATTTAAAACACTTCCTGCTAAAGCTCTGACATCAGATGCGGTTGGACTAGCCACATTTGTTATATTAGTACCATAAAATGCTTTTCTATACCCAGTAACTGTTGTTGATCCATTAACTGATCCAGCTGGATATGGTTGATTCCAAGGTTGATTTACGCTATTATAAAATTGAGAACCTGAATTATAATAAACAGTTGTATTGAAAGTGTTAGCACCGTCTGCAATAATAACATTTGCAGATGATACATAAGGATTTGTTGACCCTACATTAACACCCATAAAATAATAAGCAGAAGGTGAGCCTACTAATGTACCTTGAGATGTACCAGCTTGCCAGAATCCGCCTACCAATTTACCAGCTACGTTACCTTGGTTTAAGGTGTCGGTAAATGTTATAGATGTTGCTGATGTACCAGCTTCAACAGTGGATGTATTAAATGGTGATGATAAAGATAAAGAAGTAGATGGAGCCGATGATGTTGGATAATAAATTGTTGTTATTAAATTGGTTATAAATTGCTGTAAAGTAGTACCAGCATTAATAACATTACCAATAGCAATATTTCCAGCTGCTATAGTTGCTGTTATATTACTTGTTGTAGTTATATAAGATGAATTTTGATTATATGAGCTATAAACTGATGCATTATTTGCACTTTGAATGTTAAAAGTTGAATATACAGATGCATTGTTAGCTGACTGTGTATTAAATGAACTATAAACACTAACATTGTTAGCTGACTGTGTATTAAATGAACTATAAACACTAATATTGTTAGCTGATGCAGACTGTAAGAAAGATATTGAACTCCAATTTGCACTATTGGTGTTTACCGAACTATAAACTGATGCATTATTTGCACTTTGAATGTTAAAAGTTGAATATACAGATGCATTGTTAGCTGACTGTGTATTAAATGAACTGAATACTGATGTGTTATTTGCGCTAGCTGATTGTAAGAAAGATATTGAACTCCAATTTGCACTATTTGAATTTACTGAACTATAAACCGATGCATTATTTGCAGATTGTGCGTTAAAGGTACTATAAACAGATGAATTATTTGCACTAGCTGACTGTAAGAACGATATACTATTCCAATTAGCTGAATTTGAATTAACAGAACTGTATACACTAACATTATTTGCGCTTTGTGTATTAAAAGCTGTATATGTTGAAGACCATTGATTGCTATTACCACCTGCGGCGTATATATTAGCACTTAAACTATCCATTTGGAGATAAGGATCACTCCAATTAATTCCGCTTGGTGTTGATTCAGGCTCTGATGTTAATCCTGAAAATAATGTCCAGACTGCTGGTGAATTTTGTCCCGCTTGTCTAACTAAACCAGTATGTTGATATTTATTCTGACCGTTATTAAGGTTTCCTACAAAATGCGATACCAATCCCAAATCAAGAGTGTTACCAGTATTACCTTCACCAAAATAAATTATATTGTCGCTAACTGCAAAATAATTTGTATTATAAAAATTAGCAGATCCAGTAACATTAAGTGTACTAAGGACATTAAGAGTAGTTATGTTAACAGTATTAGGTAAACTAATTGTTGCTGAATTATTTCCAGTATTATTACCAGCAGGTGTTACTGTTATTTGATTACTAGTTCCGTTAATTGTATAAATTGCATTATTGTATGCATTATTCCAATTAGAAGTATTTTGATTTACATATGTATAAACAGATGCATTATTAGCACTAGCTGATTGTAAGAAAGATATCGAACTCCAGTTTGCTGAATTTGAGTTTACATTAGTGTATACCGATGCATTATTAGCACTAGCTGATTGTAAGAAAGATATCGAACTCCAGTTTGCTGAATTTGAGTTTACATTAGTGTATACCGATGCATTATTTGCAGACTGTGCGTTAAATGTAGAATAAACAGACTTATCATTAGCAGATAAAGCCTGTAAAAATGATATACTATTCCAATTAGCAGAATTCGAATTTACATTACTATAAACACTAGCATTATTAGCACTAGCTACCTGTAAGAAAGAAATTGAACTCCAATTAGCAGAATTAGAATTTACGTTACTGAATACTGATTGATCGTTAGCTGATAGTACCTGTAAGAAAGAAATTGAACTCCAAGTAGAACTTAAACTTGATACAGTTGCATATGTTGACTGCCAATTACCACTAACCGATGCAGAAATACTAGATCCACCATTACCCCAACCAGAACTTAAACTGTTAACTTGGTTATATACCGATGCATTATTTGCAGACTGTGCGTTAAATGTAGAATAAACAGACTTATCATTAGCAGATAAAGCCTGTAAAAATGATATACTATTCCAATTAGCAGAATTCGAATTTACATTACTATAAACACTAGCATTATTAGCGGATTGAGACTGAAATCCACTTCCGCTGTTCCAATTAGAACTTAATGTATTAACTTGAGCATAAACAGATTGATCATTAGTTGAAAGAGTCTGTAAAAAAGAAATAGAATTCCAATTAGCACTTAAATTTAATACCGTATTATATGATGAATTCCAATTTGCAGAATTAGAAGAAACTATACTATTAATAGTTACTTGATTTGGTAAAGATGCGCCAATTAAATGACTGCCATCACCATAAAAAACACCAGATAATGATGATGCAGAAATTGTATTAAATATTGCATTCGAACTATTATTGTTAACCCAATTATAACTATTATTCCAATTACCACTTAAAGTATTAACCGTAAAATATACGTTTTCCCATGAAAGATATTGACTAGTTACTAAATTATTAAGTGCATTAAATGCCGATAAATCAGTTTTTAACAATAAAGCACTGATAGTAGCATATGATAGAGGTTTATTTAAATCACTTGTATTGTCAACGTTACCTAACCCTATTGATGATGGTGTTATAATGACATTACCAATCTGCCCATTAACAGATAAAACTAAAGAACCACCACCTGCAATAATTTCTATTGATTGATTAGCAGATAATTCATTTACAAAAACACTATTTTGAGTCGTGTTTTGATTTATAATAATTTCATCGTTACAACTCATTTTAGGTATATCTAACGATGGGCCACGTTCCTGTTAAAAACGTATCAACTTCACCCGATGATAACGTAACTCTTAAAGTATAAGTGTAATTAGCTGGCGGAACGTCGATTATCTGAGGCGGAATTACAAGTTGACCTGATGATGTAGGGTTTATAAATGTTATTGTGCCAGCTTTTGTATTTAAATCAATAACCGTTGGGGCATCGATTTGAAATTTAACTTGAAATTCCGCATATGCTCCTGTTAAATCTATTGCTGAACCATTTCTATTAATGGTAATATCGGTGATACCGACCCAAGTATCACCAGCAATATGTTGAGGTATATTGTATGTCATCATTACATACTATTTACCCCTTTTTACTATAGATTATTCAAATCAATTTTATCAGTAATACTTTTCTTAATTTCTTCTATATCTAGCACTTTTCTAACACAATTACATATTTGATATGTAAAAGTTTGACTATCTCTACCAATATGACCTCTTCCTAGACATTTCTTACAGCTTGAAGATGGTTTTTTGGTTAAAGGTAGTTGCCCCATATCCAAAAGTGAAAAATCTTTTTCGGGGATCGTATAAAACGTTCCTGAAAAAGCACTATATATGTTTTTAGTTGATTCTTGCATTGATAGTTAATATTGTATCCCAAAATTTATTTCCTGCAACCTTTGAAGGGTATAAAATTAAATTATTTTCTATTTCAGGTGCATGTTTTGATAAAGTTTTAATTCTATAATCAAAATACACCAAATCGTCTTCCTCATGAAGCTCTACATCAAAGGGAATAGGTATTTCTATTTTTTCCTTTGCCTTTTTTGGTGTATCCATTATAAAAGTAAGATAAAAATTCTTTTGATAAAACAAAATTAATTTACCCTGCTTGTGGAGTTTTTTTCCTAACTCCAGAGTGATATTTTTTTGTAATAAAAACTTACAAACCTCTTCTAATTTTGTTCCGTATATTGTCATTTTATTTTTTCATAAACTGCTCTTTCTGAACAGCACTCATTGGTCTAATAACCTTGTCGAAATAAACTAAAAATTGTTTTAAAGGTTTGGTTGGAATGACAGCAACAACTTCTACGGATTCGGTTGGGATATTTCGCCAATCTTGCATTAAAATATCCCATAATGTGCATAAACCTTTCGATTTTGCATTATACGGAGGCGTTTGTTTTGGTTTTTTATAATTTAAAACATCTTTACCAAAGACAGATTTAAATAAGCTTTGATCGTTTGTGCAAAGCATTCGTCGTGTATTAGGGTTTACACGCTTATTTCTCCTAACAAATCTTAATTCAACAAGATTGCTAGAACAAAGAGCATATAAACCTTCTACACTTATTGCCATTACTTTTTAGACTTTTTCTTTTCTCCTTTTGGTTCACAAACACCAAAAATTCGGGATTCATTTAAGAAAACAATATTCTTCATATCGTTAAGATTTGCCACCTGAATACCCTTATCGTTTGGGAATACTATTACATCACCCTGTTTAACGGTTTTGCAGTCCGGTCCTGCTAATAACACCTTTGCAAGTCTCCATGTCATGTTTACTACATTAATTGGAACCCAAACGCTACCTCTGAGGATTTCAGTACCATCTTCGTTTACGTCAATATATTGACATAGTAAAATATCATCCAATACTTTTGTTAAATTCCAATTGTCTAGTTCAAATGCATGTCCTAGATAATGATCTAGTTGTACTTTACCGCCGATGCGGTCTTCTTGTTTGGGTCTGGGTATCATATCGTATTATTTAGATGTTAAATTTAATTCTTCAAGTGTGTTTTGATATAATTCAATTTCTCTTTTTGAGATTTCCATTAAATTAGAATAAATTTCAATATTTTCATTAATCTCTTCGTCTTCTTTAGGGGATTTTTTTATGTATTCTATTCTTTTTGTATACTTTGGGATTAAAGTTCTATAAATTTTAACTACATTTGCATCATCAAAGCTATTTTGACAATTGTTCCATCTGTTAGTGGTAGCATTTACAATCTGTGCAATCGGTTTACTAGCCATCGACAACCATCTATTACTAAGAAATCCAACATGATTAGGAATTTCTGGTTTATTTGTAGTAACTTTTAAAATCCATTGCAAATATGGAAAGAAAATGTTTTTCATTTATAAAGTTGATTAAATTTTTGAGCACTAACTTGCCATTCATTGGTATTCATGGAATCACCTAACCCAAAATGAACGACTCTTATAGGAGTTACACCCATTTTAAGCTTATTTTTATTAGCATTCAAACAAAATGTTATATCATAATGATGAAAATCAAAGTTTTCATCAAATCTTAAAAGGGTTTGAACAACCCTTTCCATATTAAGGGCAATAAAAAGTCCATCCAATACTAATGCACGAGATTCGGATTTACCAAAAACAGTTGTCCATACATTTTTTTGATGTGAATGACCAACTTCACCAACTTGATCTTGTCTATCGCTCATTAAATGCCATGCTGGTGGTCTTGTAAGATCGCATTTCTTCGACCCAGCCAAACCAACTATATCATATTTTTCAAATGCTATGTTTAGCTTTTCTTCCCAAAATAAATCTTCAATTAAAACATCATCATGAACAAAAATAATCTTCTTCAGTTTATTTTGTTCAGTAAAAAACTGATTATATACTTTTGGCAGTCCTTCTTTATTTTCAAAGAAGACTGTGCAGTTATTTGTATAACCTGCTTTTTCTAAAAATATTGCAATTTGCGATTTTTCCCAAAAATCCTTATCGTTAAATTGTGTCGCAATAACAAAATGATAATTACTTGGTAGATTTGGCATTTTTTAAGGTAAATAGTTGTAAATATACTAATGAAACCTATTAAGAAAGTCAACAGTAAAAAAAGTAGCCAACCTAAGTTCCAAACTCAAAATAAGTTTAAGACATCTAAGGTTAAAACTACTGTACCAGAGAGATGTTGCTGCGAAAGAAAAGCTCAAGCAATTATAAATGCTAGAAGCATGAGTGGTTCACCTGAATTTAACAAAGTAAAAGAAGAGTCTTCTGATTATCTTTTTGCCAAAAGTTTCTTAGTTGCCCTTTTAAGGGAGCAGGAAGAACTTGAGGAGTTGCCAGCTGCGCCATCTGAAGAAGCTGCGCCTGAAGATTTTACACCAGAAAAAAATCAAGAAGATTTCCAAAATTCTTTAGAACCAGAAACAGACGGTTCAAAATTTGATGTTGAAGGTATTTCGCCAGATGTAACAATGGAAACAATTAAGAAAGTTAAAGAATGGGCATTAAAACTCAATGAATTTGAAAAGTTCTTGAATAACCCATCCGATGATTCTCTTCATCGTATCCTTTCAGATAATGATCGTGCAGGAAGTCTCTTAAGAGGTATTACTCGTAAGGCTTCGGACTCAATCACACGTATCGCTGGCGAAATCGCAAAGCTTAAAGAAGTTCTTAATACATTCGTTAATACGGCTCCTAAGAAGATCCGTGATCTTGAACAAAATAATGTCGTACAATAATGAGAGATAAAGATACAATTTTACTTCAAGAAGCTTATGGCAAACTTTCTGATCCTCACAAGGATGAGAAATATATGATAAATGGTATCGAAACCCATTATGCTCCTTATGATGATATAGAAACCGATGAAAAAGGTAGACCTTCAAATCGTAAGATTGATCACTACTTTAAAGATAGAGACGGCAATACTATCGCAGAATTTGATTTTAGCCCATACGACACACCAAGCCCTGAATTAATTAGATTTTGGGTTAAATTGGGTTACCCAACTAGAAAAGACATCAGAGCATCCGGTGCTGGTAATGGAATAGGACCAATCACCGCTCGTGACTTAGAAGGTTACGCCAAAGCAAAGACAGCTTAAAAACAATTGTCAAGTATTCCTTGATAATTGATTTCATCGAGATCTTCAAACATAGCCCATTCATTAAAGTCTTTATAGCCTTTACCGATTCCCCAATTAAAAACCTTTTCGCCTCTCTCTAGAAGCTCCTTTATTTTATCCTTTGTTGTATCGTCATGTTGAGGGTTGTCTAAAACCCAAATCCTTTGGTGGAATGGAAATTCGGCTAACTGAATTGATTGTGTTTTAGTCAAGGATATACCAGCAACACCAACTCCGTTTTTAACAAACATTGAATCGATAGGTCCTTCAAACAAAAAAATGTAAGGAATATCTACGTTAACTCTATCGATACCAAAAACGGTTTTCTCGTAGCCAGATTTACCTAAATATCTTGGCTCGGTTTTATCAAGTGCTCTGGTTTGATAAAACACTACCTTTTTATTTCTATCATAAAAAGGAATACAAAATCTATTTGCATGAATGCTATCGGTTAAACTAATAAAAAGATTTGGTGATTTATTAACAGCAGTATGCAATCTTCTTCCCGTTACATATTCTAATGCTCTCTGGAATTCTTTACTTTTTTGGTAATATTGCTGTTGAACCTGATCAAAAATATTAATTGAATCATATGGTAAATCAGGAATATCTTTTCTTTTAAATGTTGGTGTATTGATTTCCTTTTTAAAAACATCTACGGAAAAATCATTTGTTGATATTTCAACCTGAATATCCTCATAAGACATACCAGAAGCTTTCTTAATCCAATTAAGAGCACTCCATGTTTGATTACAATTGAAACAATGAAAAGTATTAGATTGGGGATAATACCAAAGTCTTTTCTTTTTACCTAAACTCTTACCCTCTTTGCAAATCGGACAAGCTGCATTGTATAATCCATTATGCTTTTTGAACTCAGGTTCAATTGCATAATGCATGAACTTGTTCATGACATATGTTTCAGGTAAGCGATACTTCATCGCCTAACTTTAACATATGGTAGATTTATGTCAATTACTTTTTGAAGAATACCTCGGCTTCTTCTTCTTTTTCATCTTGATCTACTTTACCATCTGGTAGCTCAGTAGAATCCTCTTTTGGTAAAGGTTCTTTATCAAACCACTCAGCAGTCTCTTTTGAGGTTGGTTCTCTATTTTCTACTGATTTGTGTTCTTCGCCTTCGTCATCTTCTGGCTCTTCACTGGTGTAGGGTTCGAATGGACATTCATCGTGATTTTTTAACCAATCATAAAAAAGTGTAGCATAACCTTCTGCAATTTCACCCTTCTTTAATTGTCTAAAAATTAAAGCAATTGCTTGTTTGAATGTTTTTGGTGTATAAAAATCTTTATCTTTTAATTTTAAAACGATGGATTTAAAATGACCCTTATGCTCATCTTCGGCATCTAAGTCATCGACTAATTTTTTAACGGAATCGAGATTAAATTTGAATTTTTTAACCTCGTCTCTTTTTCTACCTTCGTTTAAAAGACTTTCAACCAGAATATCGTAATTTTTTAACATATTACTACTTATCTCGTAGTAATGCCCATATCTTTTTCTATCCTCTTAAGATCGCTTTCTGATGCGCCAATAATATCGCTGAGTAGACTTTCATCGCCTCCGTACATATTACCATCTTCGCCTATGTAAAGTTCACAAATCTTAATTCTCTCTTCTCTACTACCAAAGATTTCAATCCAAGCAGGAGAATCTTCCTTTGGAAAAATTCTACCATCACCTTGATTATAAGATTGACCAAATGCTTTAAAAATATTATCAATTTCTTCACGGAAAGTTTCATCAATTTCCCTGAAGCCATCGTTTTCAATTGGTACAGTTGCTGCCTTTGTTAAAGGCGTGAAGAAAATAATATCATAAAGTTTAATTGTCTCTCTAACCAAAATCCTTTGCTCATCTAAAAACTTATCTGATACAACTCCGTTGAGGTTTAACCAAGCCGAATATGCTAAACAATCTAATACGCAACGATCAGTAATAACATTTTCTTTTGTAGAGTTTTCAAGAGCTTGATCAGTCAAGAAGTCCATGATAACTTTTTGAGTCTCTTCCGTTGACTCTTTGCTATGAGGAAGATTCTTATCCTTTAAGATATCACGATAAGATTTCTGCGGGGTTTCGTACATATCCCACTTTTTAATAAAGTCCGTGATAAAGGTGGACTTACCCATATTGGTTGAACCTGATATTGCAATTCTCATATTATTTAACTAATGTGTGTTCTAAGATTTCAGGGAAAAACTTTACAATTTCGGAAGTATGATCATCATGAAATACTTCCTTATCGTTTTCATCAACTACAGGTGTTATATTAATATCTTCTAATAAGATAGAAGGAAACATTGTACGAATCTTTTTAGCAATTTCAAACATGTTAAGCGATTCATCTTTGTAGAATGAACCCGATACATCACACGATGATGCAAATAAAAGGCTTTCTAAGATTGTTCTGACTTCTTCTCTTGTTAGAGAATTAATGCTAAACGTTTCATTAATATTATTCATTAATACTATCTTAATAGTTTTTTACTAAAAGTCAAACTATTATACAGTTTCGTCTGAATTAATATTATTTAAATCTTGTCTTGTGTTTTTAATTTGTTGCTGTGGATTTGTTGTTGTTGATGGACTTAACAAATCTGTAAGTTTTTTTAAAATAGATGGTAAATTGGTTGCATTTGTTCTACCGCTTAATGCATTAATAACTTGATTTTTAAAATTTTCATCACCTTCATATGTCTGCTCAAAGAAATCATTTAATGCTCCTAAGAAAGTTTCAACATCCGTTCCATCATCATTCATTGGTGGATTTGCTTCTTGGGTTGGTAATTCACTCGGAATCGTAGGTGAAACTTGTTGTAACTCTGCGGACTCTTCGCCTTCTGTTGCTGCTTGCGGATTTTCCGCTACATCAGGACTAGTGTTTTCATCATCTTCTTGCGAAATCTGATCAGCTTCGCTTAATAGATTATTGTATCTACTAACTAGTTTTAAAAATTTACTCATATTTCAATATTTATCTTTTATGCACAGGTTTCAATTAAATTTGCCTCTGCATCTCTTCTTTCCAAAAGACCATCTAAACCTTGACCTTTCCAAATTCTTTTCATATTTCTTATTTGCTCAGCTATACCTTTATAATCCTTTTTAGGTACTAAGTCTCTTATATTTCTCATTTCTATTCTACTATCTCCCTGTAATGATCCACCACGATTGAAAACCAATGATACTAATGCACCATAGGCATTATCACAGAGATTTTCAACTTGGGGGAATGTGTTTTCGGTTAATCGTGCGAATTTGGGCCACGTAAGTTTATCAAAAATATCAATCGCTTGATCATAACTTACGGTAATTCCTAACGGTTTAACTTTTTGAACATATTCCTTTCCTTCTTGACCAGTTTTACCTGATGCCTCTTTGACTGCATTAAGTTGTTTTTCTGGTAAGAAATAAAATATTTTTTGCAATTCATCTGGTGTATAATATCCGCAATCTACACCAATTCCCAATGTTAGACCGCTGTGACCTCCGGGCCATGTAGGATGGGAAAGATGCTGATCATAGTAAGATTTGCCTCCACCAATCTCGTATTCTAAAATTAGACTTAATGCTTTTGGACTAGGTTGTTTCATAATTCGGTTATATTATAATCTTGCTCTTTTGCATTATTTGTTAAAACTTGTTCAACTACGCTGACAGGAAGAGCCATTGGTACATTTGAATTTTGTGTTATTGATTGAGCGTTACCAAAAACACCAACACTTGAAGAACTATTATATTTTAAATCAACTAAACCTTGAGCACCTAAATAAACAGAAATAACAAGAGCAATTTGCTCCATTATTTTTGTAAAAATTGTTGCATAAGTTGTAATAACAATATCGTGATCTTTAGGAATCCAAAATAAAATTCCTACGGCGATAAAAAACATCGATACAATTATCAACAAAGAAGTCATGATAACAAAAAACTTTTTTGATGCTAAATGATTTACATCCTCCATCTGTTTTTCCAATTCAGGTGGAGTATTCGGCGGTGCTTTTCCATTTGTTAAAAAAGCACTAGCTGTTTGAGCTATAAGAACTATATGATTCCACATATAGTTACTTATTCAGGCAATTTAAATCAATGTGCCTAAAATAAATCCAACAATGAATCCTAGCAAAAATACTGCTTTGTATGGATTGGTTTTAATCCATAAAACAAGTATATTTGCATCCTTTACGACTTCTTTTTTTACTATAGGAATGTCAGTTTCAACTGCGGATGTTATTTGTGTTAATGTTGTCATAAAAAGAATAATCCATTAGCTTTAAGATAGAAATAAAGAGCAATAAGTGCCATTAATCCTACGATTACGCAATTTCGCCAAAGAATAGCCAGATCTTTCTTGACTACAAGTGTTTTATAATTGTTTAAGTCATTTACCATCTTGTCATTCATATCCTTTTGTCTTGCAATTTCTTTATCGGTATTAATTTTGTCATTCTTCATATTAATATTATCTTTTGCCAACTGATCTTTGGTTTCTCTATCTTTTAAGAGGTTGTCATATTCAGATGATTCAACAACTATAACTTTACTATTTTGATACTGTTTTGGAACTAAAACAACTTGAGTTTTTTCTCCTTGTTTTGAATCTTTAACAACATCACCTGCTTCGTAAACCGATTGAATATTGATTCTATGTTTTGGGATTTTAACTAAACGTGTAGTTTGATCTGAATAATAGTATGCAAGATCAACTCGACCCTTGTTTACAGAATCATTTGTTGCATATACATTTTGACTGAGTGCTTCTGATTGTTTTTCGGTATAAACCGTACAGGAAACAAGTAGTAAAGTTGCTAAAATAAATAATTTTTTCATAATTTTATTTAACCGTAAAGTTCATTATTCAAGTCTTGATTGGTAAAGTTGGGATCTTTAATATTATACCAAGTTGGCTTTTCTGGTGCTTTATATAAAATATCACCATCATGTGATGCAGTAACTAAATCACTCGTTGCTGTAGGTAAATGTACTTCATCTCCACTATAGCAATTTAATGGTGCAACACCGTTACCAGACCATTTACTCTTAAAAGAACTACCCAACCCCTTTGGCTTGTTTTGTTCTTCTAATGCATTTGCTATACGCTCTAAAGCATTTACTAATTCATCCATTCTCATTTCAATTCTAGTCATATAGAAAAATTTAACGCAAAAAGTGCAAAAGTCAAATTTTGCCAAGAAATATTAAAAGTATTATAGTATATTAAAGTACTTTAAGTATTATAATTAATAATATAGTTAAATTAAAAGAACTTAAAGGTATTAAAACGGACGACATCCTATTTTACCCAATTGGTTTATATTTGTCAATAGGGTGTTTTAACCTTTTTTTAACTTTTGTTAAAAATTCTTCATCTTCTCCTGTAGGAATAATGCAAGGAATATGGTTAAAAGTACCTTTAATAGTCTGAAACATAGGTTTTTCACTCTGATGTTCAATAAAATTAGGCAATCTTTGCTTTAAATTCTTTTTTGCTATAGAAATAAACTTAAAAGGTTCTTCAAAAAAGGTAGACCATATATTTAAATCTTGTTTTTCTCTATAAAAACACAGAATTTTACATTTTGATTTGCTGGCTTTATCATTTATGCTAATTACAGCATCTGAAATCCATAGCTGAATAAACTCTTTGATTCTTAATTTCTTATCAGAAACCTTGTCTTCTTTGACAAACCCCCATTCATGGGCATAATCAACATAATCAGCTGCTAACTCTTCAATATAATCAAAAACATCAAAGATAAGGACATTATCTTTGATGTAGTAACAAAAATACTCTTTAGATGTTCTCATCCCTATTAGATATTATAACATCTAACAGTATATTTTCAACAATTTCTTGTGGCAGAGCAGTATTTGCATATTTCACACTCTCATTTATGTCTTTATACTGCTTTTTGAGTCTTTCTTTAAGTTCAAATGCTAAAACATTCTGTTCTCTTGAGAGCTTTTCGTATGTAGGGGTATGCTGAAGCTCCAATGCCTCCAGTAATGGTTGACCAGCATTCGCAAGGATTCCAGCCAATCTTTTATAAAAACGATTTAGAGGTGATATTATAGGCGTTAGGTTCAATTTTGAGATATTCTCATAAAGATAACTCAAAATCGTAGATTTTTCTACCTGTTCTTTGACGTTTGCAAGGAATTCAGGACCTTTAATATGAACTTTTCCATATGGATTAAAGGGGCAACCCGTTCCTGTTACCTTTGAACCACAAAAAATACATTTATTTGGCGCATCAAAGTGAACATGGGTTTTGGTTGGACTATAAAGGCAAGGTCTACCATAATACTTTGAAGCGCAATATATACATCTAGAGTCCATGTCTTAATATTTAGTCTAAAATACCGTATTTTTCTAGCTCTTGCTTGGGTGCTTTACCAATTCTCAAGTTTAAAATGCCATTATAGTAATCTTTTCTGAATAAAACATCCTTTTCCATCTGTTCTTTTGCTTCAAAATAAGCCAATGCCCATTTCGAATCACAAGTTCTTAATATTTTAAAAATAAACTTATCCTTTCCATGTTTTTTAATATCTTCAATCAGTTCATTAGATGAACTAGTATACGTTTTCCAATCCGATTCCTTTGAATCTATTCTATTTCGTTTTTTACCCTTTAATGGTTTTCTTTTAATACGAGAATGACATTGTTTTTTACCAATATATTTTTTATTGGTAACTGTATTTGTTATTTCGTATATAAAGCCGAAAGTTTCTTCTGTTATTTCAACAGATTCATTTAAGATCCAGTGCCCTGTATCCATTATTTCTTTTTACTCTTCTTTTTTCTTTTGCGTTTAGAATTCATTAACGGTGGGAAATTTCTTCTGATAACACCACCTAATGGTTGAGCCAATCTTGTTTCTTTAGGATTCCACACTCCATCTCCACTAAATTGAGAGGGTGTTCCAGAAGAAGAACCGAGTGCTCCACCTTGACCAGCACAATTAGTTGCCATTTCTTCTAAAACATTTTTAATTATTATTTGCAATCCATTCATAATATGTTATATTAATTAATACTTATGGAGCTATTTGATAAATTTCAGGAAGAAATTAAAGAAGATTTGCAAATTGACCAGATTAATCTGATGGATAGGCAGTTACGTGCTCCTGCACTTAAACATAAGTGGATCGCTCGTTTAATGGAGCAAAAAAGAAATAAAAACAGATTAGAAAAAAGAAAGAAGGAATTAAAAGAAAGCGTTTTAAAGCAACTGGAAAGCGGAGGTATACCAACAGGCGTTCCGAAGGCATCAATAAAGGAAAAGGTTGAAGCATCTGATACTATTAAAAAAATAAATGAAGAAATAGAAGATGTTGATTTATTAATTGAATATCTAGAAAAGGTAGAAAAGGTATTTTCAAGTATTACGTATGATATTCGTAATATTACTGAAATTACCAAACTTGAAACAACATGATCAATTTAGGGATAACTTCAAATGGTAAGCAAGGTCAGATTGATTCTGATGCGACTACACTTGCATTAATACGTGAGAAGTTTTCCATTTCTAATCCTGCACATCGAAGAAATACTAGATTTGTACCAGCAAGACTTTATTGTATAACCCCAGCTGGAAAATTTGAAATAGGTATGCTTAAAGATATCACATCTTATCTTGATAGCACCCAGAAAAAATATCAAATAACCGAAGATTTAAAAAATAAATTTTTTGTTGGATACGAAGATCCTATTATTAAAAAATATTGTTTAACCTATAGAGATCACCAAGACAAGTCGATAAGAGAAGCAGTAAAAAAAGGAAGAGGCGTAATTTGCATTCCTACTGCTGGTGGTAAAACTCTTATCATGGCTGGTATCATTGAGAGTATGAGACTTTCAATGTATAAACCAAACGCAAAAGCATTGGTTTTAGTTCCAAATATACAACTTGTCGAGCAAACATCAAAAGATTTTGAAGAATATGGCATGGAAAGCGTTACTAAATGGTCAGGTGACAATATCCCTGATCCACAGGCGACAACAATTGTTGCAGGAACCCAAATTCTATTGAGTGAAAAATCAGATTTATCGCTTTTGGGTGATATAGATCTATTATTAGTTGATGAAACGCATGGTTTAAGAAAAGGTAACGAAATCAACAAAGTTTTGCAACTTGTAAACACTAACTATAGGTTTGGTTTTACTGGAACGATGCCAACCTCTTTGATTGATCAATGGAATATCATTGGAAAGATAGGACCCATCATATTCCAAGAAAAAACTCAAGATCTTAAAGATAAAAATTACGTTTCAGATTTTAAAATCTTTATATTAAATGTAGTTCATAAAAATATACCAAAAATAGAACATAACCCTAATAGACCGAGTGAAGCTTTCGAAAAAGAACTTGAATTTTTGACAAATAACTCAAGAAGGAACGAAATTATCACAAATCTTGCGTTAAAACTCAAAAATAACACTATCATAATGGCTGATAGAATCCAACACGGAGAAACGCTAGAGCAACTTTTGAAAGAAAAATGCAAAGAGTTTAATAAAATTGTTTATTTCATAAGAGGATCAACCGAAATGGAAGATCGTGAAGCCATAAGAAAATTAATGGATGGTAGAAGTGATGTAATTGTTGTTGCAATATCAAAGATATTCAGCACAGGTATAAATATACCCAATCTACATAATATTATTTTTGCATCTGCTGGAAAAGCAAAGATTAAAATCATGCAGTCCATAGGTCGTGCATTGAGATTACATCCAACAAAAACAATGGCTAATATTTTTGATATTTCCGATAATACAAAGTATGGCAAAAGACATTTAACAGAAAGAGAAACTTTATATATTTCCGAAAATTACATTTATGAAAAAACCGACATACATTAAAAGAAAAAAACGAATAAAAAAAGAAGATACATTTGATGATCTAATCTATCATGATGTCATCGATGATGGGTATGACTTAAGAGATGATCACGAAGAAGAACTATTAATAAATGAAGAAGATGACACCGATTTAGTCGAAAATGCTTTAGAGGACGAACAACCCCTAGAGGATGAACCCATTTTAGAAGAAGTTGAAGCACCTAAAAAAAGAGGAAAGGCTACTGCTGACAAGGCAAAGTTTTATGTAGATCCAAAGGAATTCGATGCCGAAATCATGAATTATTATGACACTGGTAAAATGTCTGATAATTTAGCCAATATGGTTAGTAAAATTTCACATAAATTAAGTTATGCACCAAATTTTATTAACTACACATATCGAGAAGAAATGGTTGGAGATGGCGTTATTAGAATGATGAAAGCACTTATGGCTAAAAAGTACAATCGTGATAAGGGAACAAATCCTTTTTCTTATTTCACACGCATTGCATTTAATGCTTTCCGTAATCGAATCAAAAAAGAGAAGCATATGGCTGAAACCCATGACAAATATTCAAATGAAATTTTAATGATGTCTCAAAATTACAACGTTTTGATGAAAAATAACAACATTAGAATAAACAAAGAAAGAGAAAGGCATTGAAAAATTTAAATTACCTGTTATTATCTTCTTAATGAAGATTTCTAGTAGAAAAATAGGATGTTTTTCTGATATCCACATTGGGCTTGGACAAGATAGCAAGCAATGGCATGATATTGCTTTGAATTTTGCTAAATGGGCATCCGAAGAATACCTAAAATTAGGAATTGATGAGATTATAATACCTGGTGACATATTTCACAACAGAAGTGAGATCAATGTTGCTACTCTAGCAACCGCAAAAGAGTTTTTTGATTATTTTAAAGATTTTACAATTTATATTTCCAGCGGAAATCATGATTGTTTTTATAAAAACAATAGTACGGTAAATTCTATATCAATTCTTGATGGATGGGGTAATATCAATATAGTTGATAAAGAATGTGAAACCATAAAAACACCATATAAGGATATTGTTATGGTTCCTTGGGGTGTTGAATATGATCAAATTCCCAAAACTGATGGTATTATCTTTGGTCATTTTGAGATTAGTTCTTTTTACATGAACTCTTATAAAGTTTGTGAACACGGGATGGAATCAAAACAGCTTTTTAAGAAAGCACCGTTGATAGTTTCAGGTCATTTCCATAAAAAAGATGACAGAAAATATGATAATGGTAGGATTGTTTATCTTGGAAGTCCTTATCAACATAATTTCGGAGATGCAGGTGATGCAAGGGGTATCTATATACTAGATCTACAAAATAATGAATTTGAGTTCATCGAAAATAATATTTCACCTAAACATCATAAAGTATCAGTAAAAAATTTCATAGATAATTCTAATTCTGAAAATATAGAACAGTTAAAGGCAATTTTAGAGAATAATATTGTTAGTTTGGTAGTTGATACTGAAATTGGGCAAGAGGAGCTTGCACTTTTAACCACAAAACTCCATAAAACATTGCCGTTATCAATTAGAACCGATTATTTAGCGGATAATACCGATTCAGCCATCTTAAATGAGGCAAAGGAAATTGACTCTGGTAACTTACTCAAGGATATTGAGGAATTTGTTAACACTCTAGACATCGAAAACAAAAAAGAAGTCATTGAATATCTTACAGAAAGTTATAATTTATTATCAAAATGAACAACGAAATAGGAATAGGCATTCTTGACCTTTATACTCAAGAAGATTTAAATAATTGTTTAAAATCTGTACCTCAAGATTTTATATACCGTGGAGATGGTGATCCTAGACCAAATCAAGTATTTGTTGTTTCAAATAACAATAATAAAGATCCATATGGTGTTGTACAAGAATATAAAAAATATACAACGTCTGTACAGTTAGCAACAATGAGAAATTGGTTAATTTCTCAAATGAGATTAAAGGGATTAAAGTATTATTTTCTTATTCATTCCAATCAAGTTATCAAAAATCCAGAAATTTTTGAAAAGACTCTTAAGCTTGCTGACACCTTTGGTACGTGGATTATTACAGGAGCATCAACCGATAATATTCCTCTTGAAGATGATGAAAAGGGTGTAACACTTAACCTTTCCAAACATTTAAATACAGAGTTTTTATTTTTGTTTTCAGGAATAGTAAAAACATTTGGCTATTTCGATGAAAGATACTTCAATAGTTTACAATTAGATGTTTTAGATTATGTCACAAAGGTCAGAAACAAAAATGCTTACCCACCAAACAACTATCATCCAACAATACCTAGTGATTGGTTAGAAAGCGGTATCGGTAATATCAATAAACTTGGATTTAAGGATATGCCAGATCAATCAAGAGACGTTCAATTAAGTTATGCACATTTCTTGAATGAACACAAGTATCTGCCTACGCAAAATGATCCACCACATGTATCTCAAGAGGAATTACTCAAATCAATGGAAGTAATTCAAACCAATTATGCAAAAAAATAAAATTGGTGTCGGTATAATTACATGCGACAGGGAAGATTTTTATATTAAGGCTAGTGAAAGTCTTAGTAAAGCACTTCAAATATATACAGATTTTGAGACGGTAACGGTAAATGATGGTACTAATAAATTAAAGTACCAACCAATAAATTTAATAGATACAATTGGTAGACAAGGTGTTGGTAAAGCTAAAAACGCAGCTTTAAAATTCTTAATGGAAAGAAATTGTGAGCATATCTTCTTAATGGAAGATGATATTGAGATCGAAGACGTATTTGTATTCAGAGAATATATTAAAACCGCAAATGTTACTGGTGTTAAACATTTAAATTATGGATTACATGGTAATCATAACCGAGATGGTTACGGAAATCCAATAATAAGAAAAACCGTAAATTATCCAGATGACACAAAGATAGATTTATACCCAAATCTTCTTGGTGCATTTAGTTATTTTCATATATCCGTTTTAGATGAGATTGGTTTAATTGATGAAGACTATTATAATGCTATGGAGCATGTAGATCACACCTACAGAGCCATTAAAGCAGGTTATCATCCTCCATTTCGTTGGTTTGCTGATGTTCATGGTTCGGATAAGATGTTAAAGGATATTGTCCCAGATCATCAGCAGAGTAAAATTAGAACTGAATCCGATTTTCAACAAACATTTAAAAATGGTTTAGATTTATTTATTAAAAAACAAGGATTTAGTGTTATTGGTGGTTACGGACCCGCTGAAAAACCTTACACTGAACAAGATTGTGTTAAATCATTACAAGAAATATGGAAAAAAAAGAAAAAATCGGAGTAGGAATAGTTACATATAATTCAGAAGATTACTTTAAAACTCTTTATGAATCACTTCCTCTTGCCAAAATTGATGAATTAGTTGTCATCAATGGAGGTAATCATTACAAGGAGAACTATGCATGCCATTGGGTGCAACATAACACTAACTGCTATCCAGCAATTTGTCGAAATGATGCTATAAATTTTCTTTTAAACAGGAATTGCGAACACATCTTCATAATTGAAGACGATATGATAATAAAAAGACCTGATATATTTGATGAATATATTAAAGCATCTAAAGAAACTGGTTTAAAATATCTCTGCTATACAAGCATGGCATGGGAATCTGGTCCAATCGGTAATAGAACACCTCGTTTAACAGTTAATTATAAAAACAATGTTAAAATATCCTTTTATAAAAATATGTGCAACGAATTTACATATCATCATAAATCATGCTATGAAAAAGTTGGTTTATATGATACTCAATTTAGAGATCCTTTTGATATTGACATGGCATATAGAGAATCCCAACAAGATTATGCAGCACCCTTTTGGTATTTTGCTGATATAGCCGATTCGGACTTATATATTGAAAATAATCCTGTTGCGGTAAGTCGTTTACAAGCAGATCGTCCAGATGGATCAAGAGAACAAAGAATACAAGAACAATGGCAGCTTTTTATCAAAAAACATGGTATAATGGTCAATCAAATACCAGATATCCCACAAGAAGATGTTATTAAAAAATTAAAAAATATTAAATCATGAAAATTTGGTCAAACCCACACATGTTTCCAACAAATGAAGTAGTTCAAGAGCATATTTTGCTATTTCCTTTTCTTAGTCTTGAATTAATAGAAAAAAATTTAGATTTTGTTGATGTAAGAAAATGGATTAAAGAAGCCAGAAAATATATTCAATATACATCAATAGATGACTGCGATGTTATAGTATATCACGCTAAATTAAATCAAAATATAGGTGAATATATAAATTTAGCAGAAAAATATAATAAAAAAGTTATTGCATTATATAACGATGATAATGCAACACCGACAAACTTACCAAATTGCATTGATGTCTACAGAACTTCTTTCTATAGATCAAAAAGAAAACAAAATGAATATGCTTTGCCAGCATGGTCGGATGATTTTAATAATACAAAATATTTTCAACCAAAAATAAAAACCAAAAAACCAACAATTGGTTTTTGTGGTGCTTTATCTAATGAATATAGACAACAAGCAATGGATATTTTAAATATAAATGAAAACGTTATTACTAATTTTTTAGTTAGAAAGGAAGGATTTTGGGGTGGTTCCGTTCATAATCCAACTTTAAGAAAACAATATATAGATAACATGTATGATAGTGATATAATATTATGCTGTAAAGGCGTTGGTAATTTTTCATATCGATTATACGAGACAATGAGTTTAGGTAAAATACCATTGATAGTTAATTCTGATATGATCTTCCCATTCGAAGATAAAATAGATTGGAAAAATATATCGATATTTGTTAATTCAATAGATGAAATAAACGAAGCGGTTAATAATTTTTGGAATTCCATATCGGATAATCAATATATTGATTTACAGATTAAAATAAGAGAGATATATGAAAATAGCATATCGCCACTGGGGTTTATAAAAGAAATCAGTAAAATATATGAAAATAGCGATAGGAATTAATATTTTTGGATATTACACTAGACAAGATCAATGTATAGAAGTATTAAATCGGCTTGTGGCAAAACATTCAAATGTTTCTCTTTATAATATAACATTTGAAAATGAAAAAAATTACACTTTAGGATTTAATCATTTGCCAGTACTAAAAAGAAAAGCAAAAGATATAATTAAAGGGTCAAATTCTGATAAACCAATAGCTAAAGATTTTTTTGATGCTTTATCTACTGTTGATTGCGATTACTTTTTATTTTTAAATAGTGACATTTTATTAACCGATAGATTATTAAAATTAATATCAAAGGGTGAATATGAATCTTATTCTTTTTCTCGACATGATTGTTATAAAATTGATTCTTTAAATAATATTATACCATTTAGAATAGAGATTGCTGGATTTGATGCATGGGCGGTTAAAAAGGATTGGTGGATACAAAATAGAAATTATTTTCAAGACTATATCTATGCTGAACATTTATGGGATGTTGCGTTTGCAATAGAGTTATACAATAGAAGCAATTCATTTTTAGGAAATAAAGAAGTTTATATTTGTCATGAAAAACACGAGTTAAAATGGAATGAATTTTCTCCTGAAGCAGTTCATAATTCCAAATTATGGGAAAGTACGCCTTACCATAAAAAATGGCATGAATTTATATATTCATATCTTGTAAAACGATTACCATACGGTCAATTTTTATATCCTTTATCTGATGAGAATGAAAAAGAAATGGAATTTTTAAAAATATGAAAAGTATAAGAGAATTTTATAGTAAAATCTATATTATACATTGGAAACCCTTAACAGATAGAAGGGAATATATGGAAAAGAAATTAGAAGAATTCGGATTAACTGATTTAGTTGAATGGGTTGATCAATATGATAAACCCGAAAGCATTAAAAAAATTAAAAATGCTTTCCATATTAATCCACGTTTACTCTGCGTAAATCAATCGCACATATATTGCTATGAGCAACAATTAAAAAGAAAATATGAACACGTTCTTATATTAGAAGATGACATTGATTTTCAAAATATCAATCTTAATTTATATTTGGAACAAGCTGCTTTTGAATTTGAAAAATTAGATGGTGATGTTGCATTTTTGAGTTCATGTTGTGGTATGGAAGTTCAAAATAAAAAACCTCCCACACTTTTATATTATGATCCCTCATATATTACCAGATGCACAGGAGCTTATATTGTTAGTCTTCGGTGTGTTGAAAGTTTATTGATAGCTGCTAAAATAAATTGTCATGCAATAGATAGAATTTTAAATTATTTTATTCCACGTATGAAAATAAGAGTTCTTTGGTCGGGTTTAGTTTTAAAACAAGGTTCCGAAACAGGAAAATATAAAAGTGCTTTTGTTGATATAAGAGATTCAAAGGGTAATTACAGAACATGAAACTATATACAGTTTTTACAGAATCTCATTATGGGATGTTCAAGGATTATTTTATAAAAAGTTTTCCTTTTGATCCAAATTTAGAACTTGTTGTTAAATTTAAACCACAAGTTTGTCCTAGTTCAGAATTTCATAGTGAGGGTTGGAGAGATACAATGATGTATAAGGTTCAATGTTTTATTGATGCCGCTTATGAAACGGAAAATGGAAAATGTTTTATGTTTTCTGATCCAGATATTCAGTTTTTTAAACCTTTTCATGATGAAATATTAAATTATCTTGGTGATGCTGATGCAATTTTTCAAAATGATTTTGGTGGAGGTGTCAACACTGGTTTTTTTATGATGAGATCTACGCCCAAAACCCGTGCATTTCTTCAGACTGTTAAAGGTAATCTTCATCATTTTCCAGAAGAACAAGTATGTTTTAATCATTTATTGGGAAATTTTCCAATTTATCAAAAGATTGCATTTAATTGGAAAATGCTACCAGTAAAATACTGGACTTATGGTGAAATAGCAGCTAGAACAGGTAAAACTTGGACAGGCGAAGAGCCTTTTGATATACCTAGCGATATTGTAATTCATCATGCTAATTGGGCAACGCCTTTTAAAAATAAAATAAAAATGTTAAATTTAGTAAAGGAGAAATACGATGCTAGATCAATTTAAAAAATACTGTATAAAGGCAGAATATCCACAATATCCGCCTTATCATCAAGGAAAATATTTGGAGCAATACTTTTTAGATTTTTATTTAAAAAATTATGATGAATTTGAAAAGTTAGATAGAAAGTATATACCTATCATGTGGACTGATATCTACATAAAAGCATTAACTATGATTCCTGATTTACAAAAAGATCTAAAGGAATTAGATGGATCAAAAAAATATTTTACAGTATCACAACATGATGATGCGCCATCTTTAAAGCTACCTATAAATACAATAAATTTTTCCGCTGGTGGGAATGTACCAAATACAATACCAATTCCCTTAATTTGCAGCGAAATACCAAACAAACCAATTCTTGATAAAGATATATTCTGTAGTTTTGTAGGTAGCGTAACATATGGGGATACATTTTGGGGGAAAATATCACACGATATTAGAAATAAAATGTTAGAAGTTTTAAATGGAAAGTGTGAATATGTATTAAACACTAAAAGTTGGTCTTCTAATGTAGAAAAAGAAAAGATAGATTTATTTTTAACTACTACTGCTCGTAGTAGATTTACCTTATGTCCAAGGGGTTATGGTGCAACCAGTTTTAGACTATATGAATCAATGCAATTGGGTTCAGTTCCGGTTTATATTTATTACCAAAAACCATTTTTACCTTTTATCGATGATATAAACTGGCATGATATATGTGTATTAGTTGATTTTGATGATATTGAAAATTTAGATGGTATATTAAAATCAATATCCGATGAAAGATATAATTTCATGCTTGAAAAAATAAAAGAAATTTACCCAAAGTATTTTACTTTAGAAGGAACTTGTGTTAATATCTTAAAAACATTGCAGAAATGAAAAAAATATTATTTGTAATAGCACGTTATAACGATTACCGACAACAAATTTTTGATGAGATAATTTCACCAAGAAATAAAGCATATTGTGATAAACATGGGTTTAAATATGTTGTAATAGGTAATGATGCACCCCTTGAATTGTATAGGGGTAATCCAACATGGTGGAAATTTTCAATTGTAAAGAATTTAATTGATAAGGGAACTCTGGTAGATGACGATATGCTTGCACACATTGATGCAGATATGTATTTTGTTAATGATTCGGTCTCAATTGAAACACCAAAATCATTTTCATACGCCATAGATTCCGGTAACACCCATTGTATGGGCTGGTATAGTATAAAAGTTAATGAATGGTCAAAAAAGCTTATTAATAATATTTTATCAGATGATAGATTTAATAAATTAAATAATAAAATCTCAATACACGAAAGATTTCAAATTCAATCTAGCTTTTGGCATGAGTTTAGAGAGCAAGCGAGTTGGTATAGTTTAGCAGGTATTAAAAGACACTCTGATAAATCTTTTTGGGAATATCCAAATAATGGGTTTCATAGTGAAATAAACGAAGATGTGGTGTATTCAATTGATGAATTAAATGAAAATGTTCATATATTTGATACTGGGTTTAATGTAACCGAATGGATTGGTGAAACAGGTGGTAGTTTTAATATAAACAGAGTATCAATTGATAATGTTATGATAAGACATTTTGCTGGTGGTCAGGATTGGAATAAAGTAAGGAACTGGATAAATTAAAGCATGAAAAAAGTTTTAATTACTGGTTCTGGTGGATTAATTGGCTCCGAAGCCGTTGAATATTATTGCAATAAAGGTTATCAGGTTGTGGGAACCGATAATAATTTTAGAGAGTATTTTTTTGGTAAAGGTGGATCAGTTGAATGGAGACTTAACGAATTAAAAAAACATAAAAACTATACTCACTATAATTCTAATATCGTTAACCGAGAAGAAGTTGAAAATATTTTTATACAGCAGGGTAATTTTGACCTTATCATTCATACGGCGGCTCAACCTTCTCATGATTGGGCATGTAAAGAACCATTAACCGATTTTAATGTAAATGCAGTCGGTACTATTAACCTTTTAGAGTCTTATAGATTGTATTCACCTGATGCAGTATTTATTTTCACATCAACTAACAAGGTTTATGGCGATACACCAAATAGAATTGCATTACACGAAGATGAAACTAGATTCACTCCTCTTTTACCCGATCATGAAAATGGATTTGATGAATGGGTATCAATAGATCATTGTTTACATAGTGTATTTGGTGCTAGTAAAGTGGCTGCTGATATAATGGTTCAAGAATATGGAAAATATTTTAATTTAAAAACCGTTGTATTTAGAGGTGGTTGCTTAACTGGACAAAAACATTCCGGTGTTGAACTTCATGGATTTCTTTCATATTTGGTAAAATGTTGCGTAAATGATATTCCATATACAATTTTTGGGTACAAAGGTAAGCAAGTAAGAGATAATATCCATTCTTCGGATTTAATATCTGCCTTTGATGCATATTTTGAATCACCTAGAGCAAATGGTGAAGTTTATAACATTGGAGGAGGAACATATTCAAATTGTTCTGTCATAGAAGCTATCAATTTAATAGAAAATATGATAAATAAGAAATTAAACTATACTATTAAAGACGAAAATAGAATAGGAGATCATATATGGTGGATTTCTGATACTAGAAAATTTAAAAGACATTTTCCAAACTGGAAACAAGAATATAACATGGAGAAAATCATCGAAACCTTTTTAAAATGAGAAAATTAAAATTAAACTTTGTAGACTTTTGGCCCAATCTTATTAAAGATGACAATTATTTTTACAATCTATTAAAAACAAAATATGATGTAGAAATTGATGAAGTAAATCCAGATATTTTATTTTTTTCTGTTGATTATGGTAATGCAAGGGAAAGAGATCGCTATAATAATTGTCTAAAGGTTTTTTACACGGGTGAGGACGTAGCACCAAATTGGAATGAATGCCATTTAGCTTATACTTTTCGTCATTCCGATGATCCTAGAGAGTATCGTTTACCTTTATGGGCATTATATTTAAATTGGTTTAATCGCCCATATAATGATGATAGAGATCAAGCAAATTTGGTTTCATTAGAAGATTTTTTAAATAAGCCAAAGCAAATTAATAAGACTAAATTTTGTGGATTTATGGCAACACAACCTAAAGGTAAAAGAGTTGAGTTCGTTCCAAAGCTAAACAACTATAAGAAAGTAGATTGTGTCGGACCTTTATATAATAATACGGGGCATTTAGTGCTTGATTCTAAAGGCAATTGGGCAAGAGGAGATCAAAAATATAAAATTGATTGGTTAAAACAATGTAAATTTAATATTGCAATGGAAAATTGCGAATCTCTTGGATATTGCACCGAAAAGATAATACATTCTATGTTTGCAATGTGCGTTCCAATTTATTGGGGGTCTAAATCTGTTAATAAGGATTTTAATCCCGAATCATTTATAAATTGCCATGATTATTCTTCAGATGAAGAAGTCATAGAAAAAATAAAAGAGATAGATTCAGATATTGAAAAATATAAAAATATATTGCGCCAACCTTGGTTTATTGATAATAAGATACCCGATTTCGTTCAACCTGAATCCGTTATAACCTTGATTTCTAATCAAATTAAATGAAACCTGATAAAATTTACATAGTTCATTACACTAAATTAAATGATAGATACTCCAATCTAATTCCTTTTTTAGAAAATTGTAAAATTCCTTATGAATTTATAACAGAATACGATAAAGAAGATTTAAATGTAGATGTTTTAAATCAATTTTATCTTGCGGATGAAGAAAAATTTGCAAATAAAATTAAACCATTATGGGATTCTAATATTCATAAATTCAGAGTATTAAATATGCCTGAAATATCATGTACAATCAAACACTTGATTGCAATTAAAAAACTTTCAATTGAATGTGAAAATTTTGGTCTTATTTTAGAAGATGATGTACTGTTTAATAGTAATTTTAACAGTTTTTATAAGAAATATTTTCAAGAAACACCAAATGATTGGGATGCGATATTCTTAGGCGAAGGATGTGGTGTCAATTTTCAAAGTCATAAACTTATGGAAAGTAAAAAGGTAAGCGAGAATTCATTTTTAATGAATCATCCTGCAACAAATTGTGCAGAAGCTTATCTTTTAAAACCGCAAATAGCATCTAAAATATATGAATCGGCTGTTCCATTCCAATTAGTTTCCGATTGGGAGATTGCTTATCAGTTATATAAATTTGATGCTAAAACCTATTGGTGGTATCCATCTATAGCGACACAAGGTTCTAGAACCGGATTATATACATCAACATTAGATTCGGGACAAAGACAAAGATAATGAAAAAAATAGCATTTATTAAATTTGCAGGATTAGCTTCCGGTGGAATTGAAAAATATCTCCAGACTATAGCTTGTTTATTACCTAAAGATCGTTATCAAGTTGATTATTTTTACACTAATGCCGCACCATTTTGGTATTCTAGTTTTGAACATCCTGATAACGACCTCAAAAGAAAAGAATTCGTAGAAAACAATGGTATAAAAACAATCCAAGTTCATGTTGATCATAAAATCGGTAACGTTGAACCGTATGAATGGGTTGGTACTAATTTTTGGGATATTTTTAAAGAATCCAATTATGATTTTGTGCAAACTGGTAGATGTGGTTATCCCGAATATCCATTTAATTTAATTAACCAATGTTCAATCATTGATAGCATTCATAGTTTTACAGGAGAAGATAAACCAAACATTAAGAAAGCTATTTTATTGTGCAAATGGCAAGCTGATAAATGGGGAGCTAATGGTGGTAATATATCAAAAGCCGAAATAATCCCATCTATTGTAAAAGTACCAGAAAAAAAGAAATCAAATATTAGAGAATTATTAGGTATAAGTGAGGATAAATTTGTATACGGCTTTCACCAAGCAACCAGAGGTGATATATTTTCACCTGTTTCTTTGCAAGCATATTCATTAGTGCAGAATGACAATACTTGTTTTATTATTCTGGGTGGAAGTGAACAACATATAAATTTAGCTAGAGAATTACAGCTTAAAAATGTTTATTTTGTAAAATTTACAAGTTCTGTTGAAAACATTCACAATTATTTAGAAGGAATTGATGTTTTTGCTCATGCAAGATCAGACGGCGAGGTTTGTTCTGCTTCAATAATAGAAGCAATGTATCACGGTAAACCTGTTGTAAGTCATCCTGCGTTAAATATGGGACATTTAGAGCAAATAGAAGGATGTGGAAAGGTGGCATATTCAGTTGAAGAATATGCATCAGAATTATCATTGTTAAGAGATAATAAAGATTACTATGTCGAAAAAAGCGAAAACACTCTAACTAGATATTATCAAAAATATGATTATAGAAAAGTTGAACAATCTATTATAGACTTATACGATAACCTCTCTAAATAAAAATATGAAAACAGTAGAAGAAAAAATAGACGAAATAGAACATAGACTCAGAACCGAAGCAATTGTAACGGATTGCATTCATGATTATCATGAAACGTTTCATTTAAAATGCACCGAATACGTTGAACTTGATGGATTATGGTTAGAATTTGGTGTATTTACTGGAAGAAGTATTGAACAATTTTCCAGAAAAGCACCAAAGGAAATATATGGCTTTGATTGCTTTGAAGGATTACCTGAGTATTGGGATTCAAATAATCCAAAAAATTGTTATAGTTTAGGTGGTAATGTACCACCAGGTTATATTGTTGGCGAAAATCATTCTATGTTTGATAGTAGCCTTCCACAAAATTGGAAGCCATGGCCCGAAAACGTAAAACTTATAAAGGGTCTTTTCGAGGATTCTTTACCACTTTTCTTAAAAAAGTTTGAAGGTGATGTTGCTTTCGTTCATATTGATGGTGACTTATATTCATCCGCTAAAACAGTTTTAACAGAATTGACTCCTAGATTCAAAAAAGGCTCGGTATTATTGTTTGATGAAATCAATGATTATGATGATTACCGAAATCATGAGATTAAAGCTTTTGCTGAATTTTTATTGGATACTGGTTTTGATTATCAGCCATTGCTACATCAAAAAGAAAGCTACAGTCAAGGTTTATTTAAATTAATATAAAATATGATAAAATATATAAAATCCAGTTGGAATGGTGAACATGAACACACCAAGGATAAAGAAGTTTATGACTATTTAAATGAATTAAAACAAAAAAAGGGGAGAGATATTACATTAATAGATATTGGTGGTGCTGCCAAATTAAGAATACCAGAATACACAACTCATATTTTAGATTTTCAACCAGAAAAATTAAAAAATGACAATGTTATTAAATTTGGTGGAGATATGGAATTAAATGATACGTGGACTCCTATTTTTAAATACGTCGAGAAAAATGGTAAGTTTGATTTCGTGGTATGCACTCATACATTAGAAGATCTTAATGCACCTATTCAGGTTATTTTAAATTTATTCAAAATAGCGGACGCAGGACTGATTGCAGTTCCAACTAAATACATGGATACGAAGAGATGGGAAGGAAATTATTTGGGGTATCATCACCATAGGTGGATTTACACTATTAAAAATAAAGTATTTTGTGGATACCCTAAAATGGGATTAATGGAGCATGTAAATTTTAATTTTGCTTCTAGTCAGGCGTATCATAATAAATTCGGAGATTTACAAACGGAAATTGCCTTTTTATGGGAAGAAAATTTTGAAATGGATTTTACTCCTCCTTATCAATACAATGATAATTTTACACACCCAGAAAAAAAATCTAAATTAGTAGATTTAATGGAATATGATGATATCGATGAGCTTTTTTTAAAGGGGTAAAATGTATTCTTTAAATAATTTAGACGAAAAATTATTAAAATATTTAAATTTTAATAATGGATTCTTTATAGAAGCTGGTGCTAATGATGGAGTTAATCAATCTAACACATTAATGTACGAACAAAAATATGGTTGGTCTGGATTACTAATTGAACCTTCTTTTATAAAATATGAAGAATGTAAAAAAAAATAGACCAAATTGTATAGTGGAAAATTATGCATTAGTTAGCGATAATTACGAAGATAAAACTATAAGTGGTGATTTTTCTTATAGTGATATTTCCTCATCTTTATGTGGACAGATTACTCGTAAAGAAAATTATTTTGATGATGATTTAAAAAACAGTTTGGATTTTAAAAACGAAAACAGTTCGATTATAAATGTACCTTGTACAACTTTAAATTCTATTTTAAAGAAACATAACATATCTAATATAGATTTTTTTAGTTTAGATGTCGAAGGATATGAAATAGAAGTTTTAAATGGATTTGACATAAATGAATATAAACCTAAATATTTTTTAATTGAAACTGGTAACGAATATAGGTATAATATGATATCTTCTTATATGACTTCTAAGAATTACAAAATTTTGGAAAATATATCAGACGTAGATACACTTTTTACATATGAAAATTAAAAATTACATTACAACATATTTTGGTGAGATAATATCAATTATAGATAACATTGAAACGGATTCAATTGTTAAATTTATTGAAATAATTAAAAAAATTAAATCTACAAAAGGTAGACTTTTTGTTTTAGGTGTTGGTGGAAGTGCTGCAAATGCCAGCCATGCCGTAAATGATTTTAGAAAGATTCTTGGAATAGAAACTTACGCAGTTACTGATAATGTTTCTGAACTTACCGCAAGAATAAACGATGAATCTTGGGAAGATTCTTATGCAAATTGGTTAAAGGGTAGTAAACTTTCATCAAAGGATGCAATTATTATTTTTTCCGTTGGCGGTGGTTCTGAAACAACATCTAAAAATCTTGTTAACGCAATGAAATTAGCAAAGAAAACAAAAAGCTATATACTTTCTGTTGTGAGTAAAGATGGTGGTGTTGCTAAACAGCTTTCAAATGCTTGTATCCTAATTCCGCCTATAAAACCCGAAAGAGTCACTGCCCATGCAGAAGAATGGCAAGGTATAATTTTACATTTGGTTGTTAATTACTTTACAAAATAATATGAGCATTAAAATATTCGCTGATACATCAAATGTCAAAGAGATATTTGACATATATGAAAATAATAAAACAGTAACAGGTTTTACAACTAATCCTAGCCTCATGAAAAAGGCTGGTATTACCGAATATGTTCCATTTATAAAAGAAATAACTAGTAAGATTTCAGATTTACCTTTTTCCTTTGAGATTTTTGCCGATGAATTGGATGAAATGGAATATCAAATCCAAAAAATTGCAGAATATGGTGATAATATTTACGTGAAAGTTCCCATAACCAACACTAAAGGTGTTTCTACTGTCGATTTGATTACCAAAATGAATGATAAAGGTATAAAAATTAACGTTACGGCTGTTTTTGATGGTGTACAGGTTGGAAGCATCATCAAAAACCTTATAGGAACTTTTCATCCTCTTATAATTTCAATATTTGCTGGTAGAATTTCTGATACTGGTAGAAATCCAATCGAATTAACATCTGCAACCACGCAATTTTTAAAAGATAGGAAGTCAAAAATAGAAACATTGTGGGCGAGTACACGTTCAGTGTATAATGTATACGAAGCAGAACGTTCTGGTTGCGATATTATTACAGTAACTCCTGATATTTTACCAAAATTAAAGCTTAAAGATAAAAATTTAAGTGACTTTTCTTTAGAAACTGTTAAAATGTTCTTTGATGATGCAAAATTATCAAATTTGAACATATGATCATTAGCAGAACTCCTTTAAGAATTACTTTAGGTGGCGGTGGAACAGACCTACCCAGTTTTTACTCAAAACATGGCGGACTAGTCGTTTCTATGGCTATTAACAAGTATATTTACTTGACTTACAAACCAGATTTTTTTGAAAAGCAATTAAAACTTCGTTATTCCCAAATTGAAATTGTTAACCATGCTTCGGAATTAAAAAATCATAGAGCAAAAGAAGCACTTTTGATTCATGGGATCGATAATAGTTGCGAAATAAATTCCTGTGCGGATCTTCCTTCTAATACTGGACTAGGTTCGTCTGGTAGTTTTTTAGTTGGAACGTTGAATTGCATAAGAGAATATAAAAAGCTTAATAGAGAGCCTCATATACTCGCAGAAGAGGCATGTGACATAGAAATTAACAGATTGAAAGAACCAGTAGGAAAACAAGATCAGTATATTGCAGCATACGGTGGAATTAAAATTCTTAATATTGGAATGAATGGTAATGTAAACGTAAGCGATTTAAAGATAAACGAAAGTTTAAAAAATAAATTTATATCTAATTTATGTGTTTATTATCTAAACATTAAACGTGATGCTTCCGAAGTTCTTTCTGATCAACAGAAACTGAAGGGTAATTCCGAAGACATATTAAAAATTGTTAAAGAGCATGGCTTAAAAACAATAACTTATTTACTTGATGGCGATTTTGAAAGTTATGGTATTTTAATGGACGAATATTGGCAACTTAAAAAACAATTGTCTAATAAAATTTCTGTCCCTATCGTTGATGAGATTTATGAACACACTAAAAAATATTTTGGTGTGTTAGGTGGCAAGATAATTGGGGCAGGTGGAGGCGGATTTCTACTATTATATTGTCCAAATAACCAAGATAAACTGGATGAATTTATGTTAAATAACAATTTCCCAAGATTACATTTTGGAATGGATAATCATGGGTCAATGATTTTAGGTAATTTTACAAACTAATGCAAATTTATTGTTTTGATTTAGATAATACTTTATGTATAACTGAAAAAAAAGGTTATCACAATGCAATTCCTATTACAGATCGAATTAACATAGTAAATGATCTTTATGACAAAGGATATTATATTAAAATATATACTGCTAGGGGTACAACGGAATTTAAAGGAAATTTAGCATTGGTTTTAGACAAATATTATAGCCTGACAAAGAATCAAATTAATAATTGGGGATTAAAATATCACGAATTAATTTTAGGTAAGCCTCCGTATGATTTATTTGTTGATGATAAAGCAATTTACAGTGAATCATTTTTTAAACCGATAAATCAAAAAAAAGGAGTAATAATTGGTTCTTTTGATGTTGTTCACTTTGGTTATATTTGTGCTTTCAAAGAAGCAAAACAACAATGTGATCATCTTACGGTATTACTTCATGTTGATGCGTCGAAAGAAAGACCAGAAAAATTAAAACCAATTCATACAGTAGACGAAAGAAAGGAGATTTTATCATCTATCAAATACATTGATGAAATTATTACATATGAAACCGAAAAAGATCTCTATGAGATTTTATCCAATTTCATATTTCATGTTAGAATCATGGGAGATGATTACAAGGACAAAGATTATACAGGTAAAGATTTGAATATTACTGAATATTTCATAAATAGGGATCACGGATGGAGCACAACAAAATTTAAAACATTAATACATGAGCAATTTAAAAAATAAAGCAGTAGTAACAGGTGGTTGTGGGTTTATTGGTAGTCATTTAGTTGATAAACTTATAGAAAAAAATTATGATGTATACGTAATCGATGATTTATCAGCCGAATCAAATGAAGAATTTTATTTTAATGATTCTGCAAAATATTTTAAGTTTGATATTAACGATGATTCCATTCCGCATAAAGAAATTTTTGAAAATGCAAAATATGTTTTTCATTTAGCAGCAGAATCTAGAATAGGTCCTGCAATTCTTAACCCAGTAAGAGCGACACAAATAAATGCAGTCGGTACAACCAAAATGTTGCAATATAGTAGGCTTTATAATGTTGAAAAGTTTATATATTCTTCCACTTCTTCTGTTTATGGTAATTTATGTAAACTTCCCACTGATGAAAATGAACCAATTGATTGTTTGAACCCATATTCTGCTACAAAATATTCAGGAGAACAAATGGTTGAAATGTATACAAAGATGTATGGTTTAAAAACTGTTGTATTTAGATATTTTAATGTTTTTGGGGAAAGAAGCCCAACAACTGGTCAATATGCTCCAGTTATAGGTATTTTTAAACGCCAAAAAAATAATAATGAATCGTTAACCATTGTTGGAACAGGTGAACAACGCAGAGATTTTGTCCATGTTCATGATATAGCAAATGTTAATATTTTAGCAGCCGAAACACCAACGCACGATGGTAGAAATTTATATAATATCGGAACAGGTGAAAATATTTCTATAAATGATATAGCAAAGCTAATAAGTGATGATATAACTCACATACCAGCAAGAGAAGGTGAAGCCGAGCATACATTAGCAGATATTTCAGAGGCAAAAAAACATTTAAATTATAATCCAACCATAAATGTTAGAGATTGGATTTTAAAGTTGATTTAATTTTAAAACGCCCTATACTAATAGGGTATAAATGAAAAGAATTAAATTCAACTACGTAGAAATACAAAATTTTTTATCTGTTGGTAAAGAACCTTTGATTATTCCTTTTCAAAAAGGGATAAATCTTATTACAGGGGAGAACAAAGATAAGGGAGGTAAGAATGGAATAGGTAAAAGTTCAATTCTTGAAGCAATTTACTGGTGTTTATTTGGTAATACCATTCGTGATATTAAAAATGACAAGATAATTCATAATCTTAGCAAGAAAGATTGTAAGGTTTCATTGAATTTTGAAGAAATTACCGAGAATCATGTAACACCATACACAATAGAAAGATCTTTAGAACCAAGTAAGGTTACTATCACTGCTCACAATCAACAAAGAGATGTTGATATGACTCTTTCTACGATGCCAGAGACTAATGCATATATTAAAGAGATACTTGGCGCAACAGAAGAAGTCTTCCAGAATGCAGTTATTATGTCTGCAAACAATACAGTGCCTTTTATGGCGCAAAAGAAGACCGATAAAAGAAAGTTCATCGAAGGAATTCTTAATCTTAACATTTTTAGTGAAATGTTACTCAAGGCTAGGGGTGATTATAATGATTATAAGAAAGAAAATGATTTATTGAGTAACAATTTTATTAATCTTCAAAGAAACTTAACCACATTTGAAGATCAAAAGACTAATGCAGAAACAAAAAAGCAAGAAAAGATTGATGCTTTTAATTCTCGTATTAGAGATAATGAAAAACTTATAGAAGATTTACAGAATAATGATCTTCCTTCATTAGAAGATATTATTAAACAAATTCAGGAGCAAGAAAACAAGGTTAACATTTTAAAAACTGGCGTTAAATCATTTATTAATACGAGATCTGATCTAATAACAAAAAGTTCTGACATATCAGCAGAGATAAAACAGTTAGCAAAGGAGAAACAAAAAATTATAGACAAAGGTAATACGTGTCCAACTTGTAATAGAGACTATTGCGAGGAAGATCTTGAAGCCGTTAAGCAATTATTAAAAGATATTGATGACAAAACATCAACTCTTATGAAAGAAGCATTTAATGTTAATGCTGAAAAAATTACTTGGGATGATAAAATCGAAGAAGTCGAAGAAGGAATTGATAAAATCAATAAAAAGATTAGAGAATTAGATCAAAAGAAAAATGACATTAAAATTAATAATCAGAAAATTTTAAATTGCGAAGGAAACATTAAAGATTGTTTGAAATGGATTGAGGATACCAAGAAGGATGATCCATCAATTGATTCAAACATTGAAAACACAAAGAAAGAAATTGAAAAAACTGAAAAAGAATTAATTGATGTAAAAACACAAATGGCAATTCTTGATTCAGTTAAGTTTATTGTTTCAGAAGAAGGCGTTAAGACATATATCGTTAAGAAAATGCTTAAACTTCTTAATAATAAGTTAAATTATTATTTGAAGGAGCTTGATACTCCATGCAAATGCGAGTTTAACGAGCTATTTGAAGAGACTATTACCAATGAAACAGGTAAAGAGTGTTCATATTTTAATTTTAGTGGTGGAGAAAGAAAAAGAATTGACACTGCAATCTTATTTATGTTTCAAGACTTATTGAGAACACATAATGGAACCTCATATTCCTTGAATATCTACGATGAAATGATTGATTCTGCACTCGACCAACAAGGAACCGACAAAATTATTGGTTTGCTAAAAGAAAGAGTTGTAAAGTATGATGAATCAGTATATATTGTAAGTCATAAATCATCAGATATGGCAAGAATTGATAATGTTCTTCTCCTAGAAAAAGAAAACGGTGTCACTAAAATAGTCAGTTGATATATTAACATAATTTTATAAATTTACATATGGCACTTAAACTCAAAGAACAACCAAAAGCAGCACCTGCGTTAAATAACGGTATTACATTTGAATATGCACCGACATATTCGGGAATTCCAAATCCTCCTCATGGTTTACCAGCAGGAATGCCAGTATATTCTCATGTTTCATTAAAACCAGTTAATGTTCCAGCACCACCACCATTAGAAATGCCAGAAAGTTCTCTTCCTAGAGCGTTAAATTACTATGCGGACTATGGTGGGTGTGGTTTCTGGAGAATGATTTGGCCCGAGTTCATGCTAAATCAATATCAGAAGGCTTGTATATCTGGTTTAACCTGTATGGTAATGGATGTTCGTTTTTACCAAAGCGTAAAAGCGATTAGAATGCAAAGACAAGCAACTCCTGTACAAAGAGACTTCATTAAAGAGCTTAAGAAAGCCAGTAAGCAAATGGATTTCCGTTTAATTTACGAAGTCGATGATATTGTTTTCAAAAATGACATTCCAGACTATAATCGTTGCAAAGATGCTTTCTGTGATCAATCAATTATTGATAGTATCTTGGAAATTATGGGAATGATGGATGAAATTACCGTTACTTGCCCATTCATGAAGGAATATTATCAGGAAAAAACAGGTAATAAAAATATTACAGTTATTCCCAATTATGCACCCAAGTTTTGGCTTGATAGATTCTACGATAAGCAGAAACTTGAAAGATTATACGATCAAAATAAGAAAAGACCTCGTATTCTTTATTCGGGATCAGGTACGCACATTGATGTTCTCAACAGAACAGGTCTTAAAGATGATTTCTACCATGTGGTTGATTCGATTATCAAGGCTCGTAAGAAATTTAAGTTTGTTTGGAAGGGGTGTTTCCCATTAGCAGTCAAACCATATATTGATAATGGCGAAATGGAGTTTATTGATTGGTCTCCTTTACCAGATTATCCGCAGGGACTTGTTGATGCTAATTGTAATGCAGTTTTTGCTCCATTGATCGATAACATCTTTAATAAATCAAAGAGCAACATCAAAATGGTTGAAGCAGGTGGTCTAGGATTACCTGGCACGTATCAAGATCTTTGCACCTATGCTGAAGCAGAGCATAAATTCAAATCTGGTGATGAATTAATTGACCAATTAGATTATTTGACATCTGATTTTGATCGTTATATGGATCTTTCTGGTAAAGCTAGAAAGTTTACAGAAGGATTGTGGCTTGAAGATCACATTCAAAAATATCACGACTTGTATTTTACTAGTTGGGGTTCTAAAGAAAGAAACGAAAGTAATTCGGGGTTAATAGATTTAAACCCAGATCAAAAATTATAAGAATTTATAATAATAAGATTTTTTAATACTCCTTTATTAACAGGTTTATTTGTTTTAATAGTTTTTAATAAAATTGATGCTCTAGTATTTAAAGTTTTACATAATGTATAAATACTTCCATAGTAAAAAATATTTTCTTTAGTACTATTATCTAATATATGCCACAGTTTATATGGTTTTTTTAAACACCAATGATTTTTTTTCATTTTTTGTTTAGTTTCCAAGGAATGGTTTTTGCCAAACATAAAATTATTAAATCCTTTATTAGCTTTTGAAATTTTATTTTTTGTCTCTTCTGAGATTTTTCTACCTTTAGCCTTTTCTGACATTTTTTTTATAGATTCTTCTTTATGTTTTCTTCCTTTAAGCTTATTTGAAATATATTTTTTATGTTCTTCAGTATGTTTATATCCAAATGCTGGATGATTTTCTCCAACTTTACCAAACATTATATTTTTATATCCTAAATTTTCTTTAGAATAATTTTCTTTAATATAAGAATATGTTTTTGACGTTAATTTAATTTTTCTAGTGTATGCCATTAAATTTAATGCGTGAAACATATATTTTTTATCTAATCCGCTTGTCATTTTCGTTAAAAGTAAATGTACAATAAAATGTTCCTTTGCGGTTAAAGCAACTAGATTTTCTTTATTGTTGTTTCCGCCCATTTTTCTAGGTACAATATGATGTATTTCTTTATATTTAGAATTTAATACGGGATTTATTTTTCTATGATTGACAATAGAAAAATACCATTTAGTATATTTTGAATTGTTAAATTTTTTCATAAAACTACTTATTTGAATATATAGCTTTTTAATAAAAAAAAAATTAGAATTTGACAAAAAAAGTTACAAATGATATTATCACAGTAAATGAGCTATAGAGGAATATACTATGACAATAATAATGAGGTAATTCACCTCTTTACTTGGGATAAAGACGGCAATAGAACAAAGGTTCTATGCTCATATTCTCCATATTTATATATCGAATCGCAAAATGGTTGCGATGGCAAATCTATCTTTAATTCTTCCCTTAAAAAGGTTAAATTTAACAATCAAAGAGCTAGAAATAAGTTTATAGAAGAAACCCCTATTGATAGATTGTTTTACAATCTCGGAACTGACCAACAATTTCTTCTTGATAACTTTAAGAACGATGTAGACAAAGAAGATTATGGAAAACAACCATTAAAAATCTTTTATATTGATATTGAGACTTATTCGGATGGTACAGGTTTCTCGAAAGCATCCGATGCAAATGATCCAATCAATCTTATTACAATTTATGATTCTTTAAGTGAAATATATTACACATTTGGTTGTAATAAATACGCAACAACTGATGAAAATGTAAAATATATCAAGTGTTATTCGGAAAAAGATCTTCTGACTCAATTTCTTAAGTTTTGGAAAAAGGATTATCCTGATATTGTCACTGGTTGGAACATTGATAACTATGATATTCCATATATTATTAATAGAATTGCGAAAATTTGGGAAGACGAGAGTAAACCAAAGGAATTATCACCTGTTAATAGAATTCAATTCAGGGAAAAGGTTTCCGTTAACAAATTAGGTCAAGCAATTGATCGTTGGTATATTCACGGTATTAGTATTTTGGACTACATGGAAGTTTATAAGACATTCTCAATGGGTGATCGTGAAAGCTATGGTTTAAATTACATTGGCGAATATGAATTAGGTGAAGGGAAAATTGCAGTTGGTAGTTATTCGCTTTCTCGCCTTGCTGATGAGGATTGGATGAAGTTTGTTGACTATAACATTCAGGACGTTCGTATTTTAATCAAGCTGGAGGAAAAATTAAAGTATCTTAGACTCATTCGCAACCTTTCTTATAGGGGATTTGTACCGTTTACAAAGGCACTGGCAAAGGTTTCCGTCATTACTGGTGCAGTTGCGCACCAAGCAATGAGAGATGGCTATATAATTCCAACATTTAAAGACGAAAGAGAGAAAAAATCCTTCGCTGGTGGCTATGTTTACGAACCAGTGCCTGGCTTATACGACGATCTAGTCACATATGATGCAAATAGTCTTTATCCAAATACAATTATTACTTTAAATATCTCACCAGAGACAAAGATTGGTAAAATTTCAAAGTTTGAAGATGGAAAGTTCGAAGTAATGTTTTCAAACGACAAAAAAATGTCATTTACAGCTGATAATTTTAAAAAATTTATCACCGAACAACAACTTTCAATTACAAAGGCAAATATTTTATACACACAAAAAGTAAAAGGCGTTGTTCCAAAGTTGATTGATAAACTTTACAACGAAAGAATTGCAGCAAAGAATAAAATGTTGGAAGCAGAAAAGAAATTAGCTAAGACAAAGGATGAAAACGAAAAGAGAATTCTTGAGGAAGAAGCTAATGACAATTATACACTTCAAAACGTGTATAAAACTCTTCTTAATTCTATTTATGGGGTCTTTTCTAACATCTATTCTCCACTTTTTGATATCGAACATGCAGAAAGTGTTACGTTAACAGGACAAGCAGTCGTTAAAAACGGAGCAAGAATAGTTCATGAGTATGCAGTTAGTAAGGGATTTGATGGAGATCTTCATGATATTTGTGTTTATTCCGATACAGATAGCGTATACTTCAGTTTTAGAAAATTATTTGACAAGATGGGTATCATTTTGGGGAAAAATAACGAAATCACACCTGAAGCATCCGAAACTATTAAAGATATTGGAAAATACCTTAATGAAAAAATTAATGAGTGGGCTAAAATCGAATTAAAGACAATTGATCCAAGATATTTTTTCAAGAGAGAAAAAATATGCGATGCCGCTTTGCTTCAGGCAAAAAAATATTACATTCTTCATATCTTGGATAGCGAAGGTGTACCAACTAATGAATTTTTGTATAAAGGAATTGAGGTTGCCACTTCAAAAATTTCAAAAGAAATTAAAGAATTGATCAAATCTATTGTTGAATCTGCGATTCTCTCTAAAGATAGAAAGAAAGCTAATCAGCTTTTTCAAAATGGATACGAACAATTCTGTAGTCTTCCTGTTGACGCAATTGCAATTAGAAAAAAGGTAAACAAGTTAAAGGAATATCAAGATAAAGTTAAAGATGATCAAATTGCCAAGGGTACTCAAGGTCATACTAAGGCTGCTATATATTTTAATACTCTACTCAAGAAGTTAAACCTTGAAAATAAATATCATCCAATCCAAACTGGGTCTAAAATAAAGGTTTTTTATTGTAAGAAAAATAAATTTGGTTATGATGCATTTGCATTTGCCGATGAATTGCCGACAGAAATTCAAGCTTATATTAAACCCGATTACAAGATGATGTTTGAGAAAACAGTCATGCCTGTTGTAACCAGAATCTTTAACATTATTGGTTGGCCCACACCGGAAATTGGTTGCGAGGAGTATAACGATTTAATTTCTTTATTTTCATGAAAACAAAACTAGTATCAATAACTAAACCCGAAATAGAAGGCTTAACGACAGCAGAAGATTTAATTTCTTACTGCGCAAGAGTTTCTAATCCATCTAATCAGATGAATACCGAAACCGCACCAAAGCTGCTTGCTTATTTAATCAAGCACAAACACTGGTCGCCTATGGAGATGGCAAGTATGACAATAGAAATTAAAACATCTCGTGCAATTGCTGCACAGATTTTACGTCATCGTAGTTTTTCTTTTCAAGAATTTTCCCAAAGATATTCGACAGCAACTGAACTTGAAGATATTGAGTGGAGATTACAAGGTAAAACAAATCGTCAAGTTGGTGATGAAATAGTAGAACTTCCAGTTAATCTACGAGACGAATTATGTTTAGTGCAAAATAAATGCGAAGAGCTTTATCATGAATTAATTGATCAAGGCGTTGCAAAAGAATGTGCTCGTATGGTTTTACCTCTTAATACTTCTACTACGATTTATATGAGTGGTACTATTCGTAGCTGGATTCACTATATTGATATTAGAGCAAAAGAAGATACTCAAAAAGAACATCGTGAAATTGCATATGCAATTAAAGATATTTTTAAAGATCAATTTCCTAATGTTTCAGAAGCATTAGGATGGTCTTGAATTAAAGAAATCTTTAAAACTTTCGCCTCTTAATTTTCTTTTAATGTTTTCAAAGGCTTTCAACCCATCTTCATAAGATAGATATTCTTCCGGTTTATTTTTTTCTTGATCAGCGATATCTTGTAAATGTTTATTTGCTATATTTGCAGGTAAATCATTTATAATCTTATTAAAAAAATTAAACATTTCAGTTTCAGCGTCTTTTTCAGTTAAAAAATCATATCCTGATACGTGAATTTTATCTTTATCAGTATATTTTATTTTATATTCAACTTTATAAGCAATAAAATTTTTTGATTCGTAGTTTTCACCATCAAAACTTTTTATTTCTTTATTATCAAACGATGGCGGATTATAAGAAATCAAATCTCTATAAATTTTTTCATATTTTTTCATTATCTTATATTTATCTACTTGCAATACTTAAAAAATGTGTTAAATTTATTATATGTCAAATACAACATCACTAACCGTAATATTAGATTCCGTAGGTCGCACCATTCTTGGTGAGACTGTAACATCAACCGACACAACTAAGATCTCAATTAAGAATCCAGTTGTTCTCCATGTCATTCCTGCTGATAATCAGGGTAAGATGTCAGTTCAGCTTCTTCCGCTTTTCTTCAGAGAATTCCTCGGAGACAAGACGGGTGACGTAACGGTAAACTACGATGTCAATCGTGTTAGCACAACCGATATCGATGCTCTCGACTTTAGACTTCAGGCTCAATATGCCCAGATGTTTAATAAGACCAATACGTTTGCTGCCCCAGCACAGGCTCCAACTGGTGGAACAAATCAAAGCGTAATCAATTTATTTGACGAGTAAACTGCGATAAAAAATAACTCGCTAAAAATCCCAGATTGTCTTTGACTTTCTGGGATTTTTTGTTATTATATATCATATGGCTAAAAAGAAAAACGAAGAAACAGAAGAAGTTAATGTTGGAAGCATCGAAGATGCATTTAATGTATTATCAGATCTAAATCCAGAAGCTGCTTTTCTTGATGATAACAGTCTATCTAGTGTAAATGATTGGATTGATACTGGATCGTATGCACTAAATGCGATTATATCGGGTTCTCTTTATGGGGGAATCCCAATGGGTAGACTTACTGGATTTGTAGGACCTGAATCATGCGGCAAAACCTTAATGGTTAACAAGATTATGGCTAATGCACAAAATAAAAAGGGTATGCACATTGCATATTTTGATACCGAAGGTGCATTGGATGAAAACACCGCCAAGAGACTTGGTTGCGATACATCAAAGATCAAACATGTTCCTAGTGAAGTTACCGAAGATTGTAGAAATCAAATTGTAAAGTTTCTTGATATTGTTATTGAGAAGGGATTGCAAGGAAAGGTTCTTCTCGCAATTGATTCACTGGGTAATTTGATCACTGCACAGGAAAAAAAGAAGATTCAAGAAGGTTCTGATACGCCTGATATGGGTAATCGTGCAAAGGCTCTTAAATCAATGATGAGAGCAATTACACATTCAGCAGCAAAGGCAAATTGCCCTGTTGTTTTTACTAATCATATCTATGATGACCCATCTCAGCTTCATCCAACAGCAATTAAGAAGCAAGCTGGTGGCTCAGGACCTCTTTACATGGCTTCTGTAATCGTTCAGATGGCAAAGAAGGCAGAAAGAGCAGAAGATAGTAAGAATAAAGATTCAAATACCGAAACTACTCTTCTTTCAAAGGGTATTAACGGCTTAACATTAAGAGCATTGACAACAAAAAATCGTTTTGTTACGCCATTTCTTGAAATTGAAATGTATTTGAACTTTAGAACTGGTTTGAACAAGTATTCTGGTCTTCTTGAAATGGCAGAAGGCTATGGTGTGCTTGAAAAAGCAGGTCATAGATACGTTTTTAACGGTGAAACGCTTGGTTTCTTCAAGGATTGGAAAGATAATGAGGATGTTTGGCTTAAGATCCTTCCAGAGTTGGAGAAAAAGCTCCAGAGTGCTCTTGCTTTTAAGAATGAAGGTGTCTAAATAATCAATATGACAACGTTATTTGAACTTTTGAGTGGTAAGGAAGAAGAACTTTTATCTTTTTTTAAGGAAAAGTATAATTTGGTTGAGAATGAAGCAAAAGAAGTTGAGCAAGCAATAGAAACTTCCGTAGCTACGCCCCCTTCGATTCCTGAACCTGCTCCGCAGCCAGCACCTGTTGCATTTGATCGGACACAAGATCCACATAATATACCAAATGCTTTTACAAAAAGACCCTCAACCGAAACTAATAAAGTTACTAAGGGCATTGGAAATCTTTTTGGTGGTACTATTTGGGGAAATAAGTAATTTATGGGTTGCTTTTATATAAGAAGCAACCTATAATGGTTTGATGTCAGATAAATCAATCCCTTTAGATCTTGATGAATATGAAAAGATCGTTATGTATAACTCGATCTTTGATGAGTCATATCTTGAGACTATAATTGAGCATGTAAAACCTGCTTACTTTAAAGATAAGGATATTAAAACTATCTTTAATACTGTAAATTCTTATTATCAAGAGTTTCAAAAGATTCCAAATGTAACAGAAATTAAAGCACATTTACCATCTGAAGATGATAAACAGGCTCTTAAGAGAGTTATACTTTCTTTCAACAATCTTGATAAGCAATATGATAAAGAAGTTTTGCTTAAAAATACCGAAAGATGGTTAAAGCAAAAAGCTATATTAAACACTTATTTTAATACGTCCGTAGACGTTCAGAGTGGTGAGATTGATAGTTCAATTCTGCTTAAAAAATTTGAAGAAGCGTGTAATCTTTCCTTGGTTGATAATCTTGGATTAGATTATTTGGAAAGTATTGATGAACATGCTGATGAACTTTTAAAAACCGAAGAGAAAATTTCTACGGGTTGGAAGTGGCTTGATAAAAACCTTGGTGGTGGCTTTCTCAAAGATGGTAGAGCATTATATGTATTCTACGGATCAACAAACGTGGGTAAATCTATATTTTTGGGTAATATGGCAACCAATATTCTTAATCAGAATAAAACAGTTGTTTTGATTTCTTTGGAAATGCCTGAACACGTTTACGCAAAAAGAATTAGTGCATGTCTATCTAAGATTCCATCTAATGATCTTAAATTGCAAATTGATCCTCTTAAGTCAAAACTTCATCAATATAAGGTTAAAAACAGCGAAAGTAAACTTATCATTAAAGAATTCCCAACAAAGGGTGTTACTGTTCTTGGTATTAAGACTTATATTGAAAAACTTATCAGAAAAGGTGTTAAACCTGACGTAATCATTTTGGATTATTTGAATCTTATTGCTCCGCCCCATGCTAATAAAAATTCATACGAATCAATCAAGGAAATTACAGAATACGTTAGAGCTTTGACGTATAAATTTGAATGCCCAATCATAACAGCAACTCAAACCAATCGTTCTGGGTATAAAAATGAAATGCCAGACCTAGAAACAACTAGTGAATCTATGGGTCTTGCTCATACCGCCGATGCACAGTTTCCAATTTGGGTTGATGAACAGGATTTTGAACTTGGTATTATTCATTTGGGTATTGCTAAAAATCGTTTTGGTAGCAGAGGAATCCATACCCAGCTAAAAATTGATTATCCAACGCTATCAATTTCTGAGCTTGATGATGTTGTATTTAATTATACGCTTAAAGGATCTGCTCCGAAGAATTTATCTAATGATTCTAACCCAAGTATAACTGATATTTTAAATAGTGCAGAAAATTACTCAGATGATAGTGACAATTAAAGGTTTACATGTAAGTAAACTTAATGATTATAACATCATCACAACAATTTGATAATTTAAGCAATCCATACGATGCATTAAACGTTGAAGAATTTGAAGATATCACTTTAAAATTTGGTTCTTTTGTTTGTATTGCCAAAGGTAAAAAAATGAACTATCTCAATTTTTTAAAATTTTTGGTGGACGATAAGAAAACACAAAAAATTTATTTTGCATTACTCGGAGAATATTCTTTACAAAATATAATAAAGACGTATCTTGGATCTACACCCAATGTCTATAAAAAGATATTCAGATCCAAATTAAACCGTAAGAAAAATGCCTAATTTATCAGATAAAGAAAAATCCATATACAATTGTTATTTAAAAAATTCTAGGAAAGGACAACCCTATACACCTAGAAAAGATTTTTCTGATTTAGATGAAAACACTATCGTTTCCATCAAAAAGATTTTTATTTTCCTCTCTCGTTATCCCCATATAAAAATGGAAGATTATTTTAAGGCTCCTAATGAGATGCATCCCGAAGAAAAATATCCATCTCTTTCTTTTTTTACAACTCTTGCTGCTACTAAAAATTATACGCTTTTTAAAAAGAAACAAGAAGAAGAAAATCCAGAAAAGCAATTCGATCACATTAAAGAAAGTTTTAGGTTTATTGGAATGTTTTGTCTTGAAAACAATATTCTATTGGAAAAATACTTAACGCATAAAACTGGATACATGCTTTCATGGTTAAACCATTATAGAGAGCATCGTATTAGTCCATATAGCTTGATGGAATTGGGCAACCTTCACGAATGTCTTTCAAATTTACCCAAGGACGAAGTAGAACTTTTTGCAAAAAATCTTAATGAGAATTTTGTAGCATATAAAAACAGATACAATTCTTCAAATGAAACGAAGACTCTTGTAAAGGAAGCGACAAACAAAATTAAGATTTTTATAAAAAACAACTTGCAATCCAGCAAAATCCTGTTAGTATAAAGAGAACATTATGACAACTAAATACAACTCAAACCTATTCGATTCACTCAAGGATGCCCTTTCCACGAAGGACACTGCATCAGAAAACAGCTTCAAGGATTTCTTGAAGATGGAGCCAGACAAGACTTATCTTGTTCGTCTCATCCCAAATCTTGAGAATACGAAGCTGACTCGTTTCCACTATTACCAGCACGTTTTTAAGTCAAACGTCAACGGCAAGTTCATTAGTGTTCTTTGCCCTCATACATATGGTGAGAAATGCCCAATTGATGAATATCGTAGCAAGGCTTATAACGCAAAGAATGAAGTTCTTATTGAACAGTCTCGCCCCCTCAAGAGAACCGAAAAGTGGCTCTATTGCGCCTACGTTATCAAAGATCCTACCAATCCTGATAATCAGGGGCAGGTTAAGATTATCAATGCAGGTACTCAACTGCACAAGATTATCCAGAATGCAATTGATGGTGATGATGCAGAGGAGTTTGGTGCTCACAAGATCTTTAATCTTTCTCCTTCTGGTTGCAATCTAAGGATTAAGGTTGAGAAGAATGATGGTGGCTATCCAACCTATGTTGCTTCTAAGTTTGTTTCTCCTAGCGAGATTGAAGGTCTTGATGATCTCGATGAAGTTTATGGTAAGTTCAAGGCTCTTGATACAATCTTCCAAGCCAAGTCATATGATGATATTAAGAAACTTCTTGATGTTCATTTCTTTGGTAAGGATGAATCAGCAACAACTGTCGATGATATCGATGATGACGACAATTCAGACGAGGTTGTAACTCCTGTTAAGTCGGTTGAACCGTCCACCTTGTCCGATCACGACAAGAAGATGCAAGATATTCTCAAGGATCTCTAAAATAGATGAATCGCCAGCAACAGGAAGAAGCATTAGAAGCTGCTAAACTTGCGGCGATGGTTGGTGGGCAACTAAGGGTTGTTGATTCTTTAAGATCTGATAATGGCGGAATGCCAGCAAATCGAATTGATATCAACGCCTTTGTCGCCAAGGCAAAAGGTCAAAACGTAAGGTTTAATCAACCTGCACCAGTAGATCGCCTTCAACAGAAGGCGATGGAAGATGCAATGCGTGAGGCAATGGCTGTACCAGAGCCTAGGTCTTTCGTCGCACCTGCACCAGAGTTAATCCCAATGCCAACGCCTCCTGCACAGGTATCACCTGCCGTAGCATCTGAGTCTTTAAAAAATATTGAAGATAAGGTAGAAAAGATTGGTAATACGCTTCAAACTCTGTTAGAATTGATTCAAACAACATTGAATCAACATGAGTGATAACGGAAAATTTTTACCTCTACCTAAAACATCTTTAGAAAAGCTTTTAAAGCCTATCAATAGGCTTACCGAAAGCTGTGTGCTAAAAACTAGAGGTGATGTTTTAGATTCAATTTGTACATCACAGGATAACAGTGTTATTCTTTATGCTAATTGCAAGCTCCCAATGGAAATTGATGATAGCAAATTGAATATAATTAATATTAAAAAACTTCTTACTGGTTTAGAGTGTTTAGGTGATGATGGAGAATTTTCATTAAAAATTCTCCCAAATAATATTAAGTGTCAGTCAAAAAACGAAGAAACTGGCGAAAATACTCATTTCAAATATCATTTGGTAGACGATGGTATCATTAAGGAAGCACCTGTTAAAATTGAAAATATAGCTGCGCTTCAATTTGATACAGAGTTTGAAATATCATTAGCTAAGATTAGACAAATCATGTCAGCATATTCTTTTGTATCTGACGTTACAAAGATTTATTTTTACACCAACAACGGCAAAGTTTATGCTGAGATTGATGATAAAACCATGCAGAATGTTGATAACGTTTCATTGTTAATTGCCAATGAATATGAAGGCAATGAGATGGATCACATATCAATAAAGATTGAAGTATTTAAGAGCTTGGTTAGTAGCAAATATCCTGTAAAAGTTAAGGTTAAAAACAACGATAAAATGAAAGTTTTTGTCTTTAATACTAAGGAAGACGATAACGTTCAACTTAAATATATCGTTTCTGCTCTTGTTAAATAGAATAAACAAATAAATAATATTATGGCTAAAAATAAACTAACAACATGTAGTTACTTCATTAAGCGTCTTCGTGATAGCGGTTATGTAACTGATAAAGTATTCACTGATTATTCAGACAGCGATCCAAGATCGTGGACTGTAGTTGTTGACCCCAAAGTATCATCGGTAATGATTACTTGTTTTAATAATCATAATTATTTAGGAGAAGAATATTTTGAAATGCATGATGGAGGTCAGTATATTCCAGAACATTTTAAAATTAAAACCAGTTCAATTGAGGTTTTGATTGAATATCTTGTTAAGTTTAATATCAATAATAAAGCAGAATCTTATCGAAAGTAAATATTATGGCTCCCCGAAAAAAGAAAACAAATACACCTTCGCTTTCTTCGGTGGAAAGCCTAACTAATAATATAAAAATCGAAAGAAACGATTCACAAGAAGAGTTAACCCGAAAGGTATTTGATGCTATTTCTAACGTAGAACTTCAGAAAAGTATTGATAAATGGATGAAGGAAAACCGAAAAGAAAACCAAATCTCAATGAGGGATTTAGGTATTCTTAAAGGTATAGTATCCGAATATTTGGATACTTTTTTAATGTTTGGATACAATGTAAATGGTGATAGAATCATTTTACAAAATTTTAAAAACGCAAGAGATCGTGATGCGATTATGGAATTTTTAAAAACAATTTTCCTTAAACAGCAACACGAAAATTTTTTAGATGCAGACGATGAATAATATAGATACGACATGCGCACCTTTATTTGATTCCTCGTTATATCCAACGGGTTCTACGTTGGCTGCAATGGGTTCTGCATATAATATATTGCCGTTTTTGTGCGATCTTGTTAATTTTGCAACCAATCCAAATGTAGATCCAGTATTAGTAACACCACCTTCTTACGATTGGACACCTCATGTTAATTTCTCCGTATTAACTGCTTGTGGTGATCCTAGGTTTTCTGATGGTGCGATTTTATCTGCTTGTTTTACGGAATTTTTACCGAAAATTATAACTCAGCTTGAGGTTAAAAAAGCAGGTGGTGTAAAAGTTATTGACTCCTATGTTTGTGGTCCTGATGATGTACCAATTTTATCTCGTCAAAATCAGCCAGTGCAAACGACAGTTGGCAATGGAGATATAAATCTTTATGGTTATTATGTTCCACCTAATCCTACGGGATTAATGGAGCCAATAACTGAAGAATCAATTGCAGCTTTTTATGCAAATTATTTACAAAATCAACAAGATATTTATGCAAATGCATTTATCGAATATATAAAACTTGTATATCCCACTGAAGTTTCAAATGATGTTAAATCCGGTAATGGCTGGAGAGCGACTTTAGTTCAAACAAATATGCCACCTTTATTCTATGTTCAATTAGATCATATGGCATCTAATGTTTCGCAATCTACTGTTTATTTAAAATATCATTTAGATTCAGCACAGTCGGTTTTAAATGCACTTTTACCTGCTGGTAATGTAAATCCAAATGGAATAGGCTATATAACTTCTGGTTCAACTATTCAAGTTATACCGATGATTAAACCTACAAATAATGCAATGGCAAGAATGGTTATGTCCCCCATTCCCGATTACACTTTACTTCTTTCGCATGTTCAAGATCCAAATCTTGCTCAAACTATTATTAGTGAACAGATTGATAATTTTGGGGCTAATGCTTTAACAAGCTACGATACACTTAATAAAGCTACTTCAGCTACTAAATTGTCTCAAATTAAGACTGCTATAAATGGTTAGCAATTTCTGAATGGGCTTAATTTTGGCGGTGGGTTAAGCGAACCATCTGGGTTATAATTAGGATATGCTTCAACGTAGTTATTACCATTGAATCCATCTCCATCACCTTGAACACCATAAGCCGCATTTCTTGCGCCAGTACCGCTACCGCCACCTAAACCTAATCCAAAGCAAAGTGATATAGGAAGCGAACCAGAATCAGCAGGACTTGTACCTGCGCCGTTTCCTCTCGGTGGAGTCGGCTGCGGTGCTGGAGAAGGTCTCTGTGCTTGGAATCCAGCAGTGGTGTCACAGTGAGTTATTTCCGGTCCGCTATATTGGTGACTATGCATACCAGATATATTATCGTGATTGTGAGGACCGTTATAAACAGGAATAAAAGTAGGTACAACAAATGCTTCAAGTGGTGCGGGTCCCCATGCTGTCATAGCAACACCAACAACTTGAACTGGTGTCATATCAGCACCATAAGTAAAAGCTAATCCAGTTGGTATACCTTGATTGTCTATTGGCACTGCTAATTTTGTGGTGTTTATTGCTCTGACTACAACATTGTATAATCCAGTAACCGTTAATAATTCACCTGTTATAAAATCAAATCCTGCTTTAATTGCATGAAGTGCTTCTGAAAAAATATTTCTAGTAGTTGCTTGTTGATTAGCATTAAATGGTGGTGGACTATTCCATGATGGCGCATGTCCAACGGATTGAATTGAAGCAGATGGTTCACTCTGCATTGACATACTTTTTGTAACTAAATTTGGAGCATAAACAGTTCCATCCATCATGATGGAACCTTTAACAGATAAATCGCCATTGACACTAAGCTGACCAGTTGTTAAAACGTGATTAGAGTTTATATGAACGCCACCATCACCACTATTATCCTTTGCATCAATGATAACTTGTTTACCTCTTAATTGAGCTAATCCTTTAGCAAAAATATCTACATTTGCTTGAGTTGATGTAACCTCTACGTGACCTGCCTTTATCTCAACAGGTCCTTGCGAAATTAAATGCGTACCATTACCACCAGATGTTACATCAACACTATGAGATGCGTCTAAATGAATATTTCCAACTGGTGAATGATCAGGAGTTAAATAATAATTTATTTTGCTAGGTGCTCCATTCGATACGTTTGCTAAAGCCTGACCATTACATTCATGTGCTGTTGGAAAATTTGAGTTATTTACGTTTTCTACATAAGGCGAAACTGAACTAGGTACAACACCTGCTTTAAGTGCAAAGTTGGCATGATGCTGAGCACCGATAACATCCTGTTTTGCCATTTTTTGCTCGTTATCTTGTATCGTCGTGTCACCTTGGATAGCAGAAGTTGCTGCCTTTGTAGCAGAATCAAAATCAGGTACGGTTACATTATTACCATCACAGTTGGGATGATTGCAAGTTCCTTTTTTAGTTGCACTCTTATTAGTAAAAATACTCAACATTGGGATTACCAATCCACCAATTACTTTTCTAAAAGTTGTATAAGAAAACGGTATATAAGGGGGCCATATATTGCTCAATCCACCCAAAATTTTATCTAAAATTGCACTAGCTCTATCATTAGTAATACTTTGATTACATACTGGACATGGAACTTTTTTTGTTGCACCATTAAAAGCATCAGCTTTAGCTTGTTGGATTTTATCTAAAGATTGTTGGTGTGCAGCATGAGCAGCTATGGCAGATGGACTTAAATCAGTTTGTATATGAGCACCGCCAGTTGATGCCATAGTATGACTTTGACCGAGAGTTGTAAATTGAGTATCGCCTATGACAGAATATGTCATATTTCCACCTATATTATAATGAAAATCAGCTTTAGTATTAAAAAGACCATCACCACCTATAAATTGTAAATAAGATCCATTTTTATGAAACAATCCTGCTATAGATTGGTCATTAACAATACTAGAATTAGGACTCGTGGAAATATAAGAGTTTAATTGCAAACTGCCAGCATCGGATGCTAGATTATTAGTCTGGCTAAATGCTTGATTATCTGATTTATCTGCTGACATATTATATATTTATAAATTAAGATTGATATGCAACGCCTGAACCATCAAGAACAGATGCAAAATATATTGGTCTTTGAATATCTCCACCATAAAAAAATACCCAAACCTTTGCACCGATAGCTGGTTTTGAATAAAATCCATTTGCACCTCCACTTGGTAGATGAGCACTAACCATATTAGCAACCATACTCCTATTAGGACTATAACCTATAATTGAAGTTCCACTTGATACTAAAGCAGAAGATTGTAATCCATTTGCATCAGCGTAAGAATTCGCATTTATACTTGCACCCGTTTGATTTCTACTGCCGTTTGATCCACGATATAATAATTCGTAATTTCCTTGTGTACTGCCAGAATTTAATGCATCAATTGTAGCTTGATCAGTAACAATTTGACCATGACTGCTATCTAACCAAACATAACCAGATGTACCATACGCTACGTTTCTTGCCGCAAGTGTATTACCAGCTTCATTTGAAGAATTGTCAACAGCCATTCCAGTAATGTTACTACCATTTAAAACGTTATTCATGGCTTGGATAGAATTAGAAGATGCTGGAACATTAACTTTATCCCTTCCACCCCAACCCGGACCGTAATCGGCATTCAGAATTGAGATAATTGATTGACCTGTAAACTGTGCACGATTGAAAACGGTTTCCATCATTGCCTGTTGTGCATAAGGGTTGCTTCCAACTTCATGTATAGCCGATGCAGCCAAACGATTTTGAACAACTGGATCTTGTAATTCTTGAGCAAATCTTGCCTGTCTATCTGATGCTAACTTTTGCAATCCAGCACTATCAGCAGAACTAGTTTGATTTAAATTTGCATTAGGTGCAACTGGTTGATTTTGACTAGTATTACTAATCGGTGTTGGTGGATTGTTTTGTGCTTGAACTGCATTTGATTGCGGACTTACTGTTGCCGCCCCTAAAGATGTATTAACGGGTGCTGATGTACCGCCACCAAAAAACGGAGCCGCTGGTTTCGCCCAAGGTAAAACTTCCTTTAATCTTTGGAAAATGGCAGGGGTAATTCCTCCGCTAGTTTGTTGCGTTTCAACAGTCTTAAATGATAGATCTTTTAAATCTCCATTCCAACCATCAATAAGAGTATTAGTAACATTTGGAACAAAAATTTGTAACCCATCTGTGTTATCACTATCAATTACAATTCCAATATGATTTCCTAAAATCGGTTCATTCATATTATTGCGCAGGTGCAGCGGTATTTGGATTTACCGCATTGTTAATAGCGGTTCCTAAATTATTACCAGCGGTTCCGATATCATTAAACCCTTGACCAATAGCAGCTAAATCATTTCCAATATTACCAAATCCTGCATTTGGATTATTAAATACAGAAAATGGATTAGGTACATTACTAACGCCAGGTAAGCTTATAGTTTGTGGAATCTGTGGCATATTATTAATATATGTAGGAATTCCATTATAATTTTTATATGAACTGTTATTAAAGGTGGAAGGGGCAGGTGGAAACGGTGAAGTATTTCCATTTTGGTTTTGCCCTAAAGGTGATAAAGCTGCAAAGTTAGGACCGTACTTTGTAACAATTTGACTTATCAAGCTAGCTTGTAAGCCGAGTAAAGACTGATGATAACCATAATGCAATACACCTGTTCCTAATGCGGGATTTAATGCCAAGCTGTTTACAATTTGAATAACTTGATTTACTTGCGGTGGAAAATGTGGTTGCAAAGATCCCAATACATTACCAACCATGCTAACTTCTTTGTTTATTGCGGATTCAAATTGTCCTAAATATTTGTTTAAAAATGCAGATTGATTAAATAACGAAGAGAAAAATTTACTATCGCCAAAAAAAGATTCTAATAATTCTAATATCAAACATAATAAATCTATTGGGATAATATATTTGTTAATTAAACTTAAAAGATAATATTGAATTGCAGCAATGATTCCATTTATGACTGCATAAATCTGCTGAACTAATTGAACTATGCCTTGATATATATCACGCAATAATGCTTCATATGCATTTATAATTCCATTTATAGCAGCAACTGCTTTTTGAAATGATGCAAAGGCAGTTGCTGGTAAAGCTAAATAAGCTTGGGTTCTTGTTTTATTTAAATTATTTTCTAACAAACCATTAATTTTATTATTAATAGTGTTTAATAATCTTTCCACTAAACTTGTACCAGCTTGCTTGGTAGGTCCTGACATTGGGTTTGCTGGTTGTTTATTTGAATTTACACCATGAGTAACACCAAACATTCCAATATCATCAAAACAATGTTTACTAAATGCTGGTGTTTTTTGAATTATTTTTAATAAAATTGGATCATTTGTATTAGCAAGAGCTTTGAAATCTCTGATAAAATTTTGATCAACATGTGCCTGTGCATGATCAGGATTTGCATTTGCTGTCATTACCTGATAATCAAATCCATAAACTAAAAAGCACAATAACAGATACCAATAGTTATCATTTATTCTGCAAAATTTACCTTTAAGATAAACTAAATCTTCTGTATTTAAACCGGATTTTTTTTCTAAATCAATTAATGAATCAGGCTTTTGATTAGCCTGAGCTTTTTTTATACTCTGTTTATGAGATGCGTTTACATTTGGCGATGGTTTAGCGGGTGGAGGCGGACTTGATGATATAGTTTGATTCGGGTTTGTTGTTACGCCAATATTACCAATTACATTATTTTCACTAACGTTAGAAGGAGGGACTGTTAAGGGCGTAGTGGCAGCTTGAACTTCTGGCGAATTAGCTATATTGTTAAATATATTACTACCACCACCGATTAAATTACCAGTAGGGACGGAATTATTCTGTTCTCCAGCATAGGTAATTTGCACTTGTGGAACTGTTACATTTCCAAATGATGTATTGTCTGCCATAAATTTTATTTGATTTTTATAAATTTACCCTTATAATATATTTATGCCTGAAACTCTATTTTCATACCCTAATGTCATTGGTATATCCGGTGCTGCTCGTGCTGGTAAAGATACTCTCTGTAGAGCATTAACCAGAGAATTCCTAAAATTAGGAGTTTTAGCAGTTAGAAAATCAATTGCAGGTGATACAGTAAAGGGAGATTTACAAGAATTGATAGAAAGAAAGTTTAAATTAGATTCTTTCACCGAAATAACTGAAGAAAAGGAATTTATGAGACCTCTTCTTGTGGAATATGGCAAAATGCAGAGAGCAAAAACGCAAGGTAGATATTTTATTGAGCAATTTCAACCCGAACAGGATGCAATAAATATTTTACCTGACATTAGATATGTAGAATATCCTAAAGATGAAGTTTTCTGGCTTAAAAATGAGATGAATGGATTCTTAATTTTTGTAGAAAGAAAAGGAATTTATGATGCTAATGATACAGAAAGAGTTAATAATTTTATTATTAAACAAATGGCTGATTATATCGTTTCTTGGGATTCTTTAAGCGAACAAAATGATAGAGCAAATATTGATTCTTATGCTAAAGAAGCAATAGAAAAAATGTCTACCATTTACCAAGGGGACAAGAAGCAGCTTTGATATAGGTTTTCATTCCCATATTACACCCACATTTTGTACATCTATTTTGATCCTTGCTAAAGGCAGGGCAAGCGTTACATATATTTTTTCTCTTATCAATAAGATCCTGTGGCGCATTAATTGGATTACCAGCCGCAACGGATTTAACTGTTGCCACTGCTGTATGCGCTAAATTTTTAGCCATTTGAACGGGGGATGGCATTGCTTGACGATTAGCGTTCTTTTTAACATTTTCTAATAATATTTTTTTTAATTTTTCTTTATCCATATTAAATTGTTTTATCGGTTTGCGTCCAAAGTTTTGAATGCGAGTCAACCTTTATTGCACAAATATTATTTACATATCCATCCGTTCTAAAGATATGATTCACCTTTACGGTTAACCATTGACCTAAAAATTTATCATCGAATGGATTCGATGTTGAACTATTTGGTTTATCAATAAAAATAAATTTACCTGCTGTTCTTAATGTTAATCCAAATGTATCAAAAGATATTGCTTCATTTAAAAATAATGCATCTTTTAACATTTTATTTGCAGCATAATTAGGTGGGAAAAATTCTGATGTTACTAAAACATTTTTTAATATTGATCCATTTTGTTTTGATTGATTTAAATTTAATAATACATGAGCATTAGCTGAATTTGAATTAGCACTACTCAAATTAAAAAGACCCAATTTTCCAAAAGATTGTAATCCATCTCTAACAGCTTTTGCAGTATTTTGAGCGAAATTTACAGTCCATGAATTAGTATTAAAGTTATAATTGTGAACAGGAGCATTTGTTATTCTTGCGTCATCTGTTGCAACCATTGGAGAATATTTGTAATTTTGAATTCTTGATCCCATTGGCGATACAAAGTTTACATTATTACCATTTGGATCAGCCCACGATCTAGCAACATAAGGAGTCTGAGCAGGAATACCATCTTCTATAAAAAATCTTTCAATTTGATTTTGTTGTGATTGTGAAAATATAGAAGCTAAAGATACAAGCTTCCATTTTTTATCACTATTTGCTCTACCAAAACGAAGAAAAACCGGACCATTTTGCACATTAGAAACACAATAATTTAAAACATGTGTTATATCATCAATTGCCCTTGAGTTTGCAGGTGATGTATAAAAGTATAAATTACTTTGGTTACCATTATCCCAATTCGATTCTAATAATTGGTTTATTTTATCGGTTCCACCATCATCAAAAACAGCCATTGATTGAGTTGGATTTGCGATACTCTCTCCCTTTAATCGATAATCAAATCCAACTTTAATAGTGTTATTAACATTATTACTAATACCCTTAACCATTATGGGTGGATTTGATGCTGCGGTTGTTATTATATCCTTTAACATTAAATTTGGATTATATGCTTTCTGTTGCATTGTTAACCCATTTGCGGAAGTAAAATTAGGATTGCTATAAACTGATGAATAATCTATATTTCTTTCCGTTAATATTTGATATCTTTCATCCCAAAAATAATATCTTCTTAATTTTCTTCCGTTGCTATCGGAATCTAAATCTTCTATATCATAAATTACACAATCAAAAGACATTTCCCAATCTTTATCCAAATAATTTGGATCAGAAAGCAAAGGTCTTATTCGTAAACTAATTTTATTTCTACCATCGGTTCTAAAAACATACGGTGCTTTTATCGCAGGACTTGAGGCAGCTGCTAATGCACCTCTTTCCAAAACTTCAAAGTCCGAATTTAATGTAATATAACCTTTTACAACCCAAGTCATAAACGACTCTTCTATTGATATTTCATCAATAATTTTCCAAGTTATAGGAACGGGTGCATAACCATCACTTTCTAATGCATTAAAGAGAAATATTTCAAAATAATACGGTACATTCTGTATCGTCGAAATAAACGCCTGATTTATATTATTTTGCGTTGCTGCACCAGTAGTAGAATTTATTGGTGGTAATCCATTAGACTGAGTATTATTAGCCGAGTCCATAATTAACAATTAACTTGATCAACATTAGCAACCAAAGATACATTTAATTGATTAAAAGCAAAGGTAACAGTACAATTAACCTCGCTTGGGTCTTGATTTGAAAAGTTTATTTCACTTAATCCAGTTGGAAATGCATTAGTATATGAAAAATTCACTACTTTATTATTATATTCATCCAATGAAAAGATATTAAAGGTTGAAACATATTGAGAAACTGGATTTTTTAAAATATTATTATTGTTAGGAAAAGATGCAATATCAGAACTAGAAGTTTGCGAATTGTTAAAAAGATTTAACCAGTTCCAAAGTATCCAATAATTTTTATAGCCATTATCAACTAAAAATTTTATTGTTAATGGATTATAAGCAGGTCTGGAATTAGAAGAAATTCTAGCAACCTGTCCACCAAAAGGCAAATTGATATCAGGAACTGTTATTGCTGGCACAGGAGATCCATAAATGGTAAATTGAATAGGATCAGCAGAGTAATTCGTACCAAGAACAGGATCGCTTATTGCCTTCATTGCAAGAGGCAAGTCCAAAATCATCGTGAATTTATCATTCCTAGATCTGTTTAATGGTGTTTGATACATAAATTAAAATAATATAGATGGCATATAACCATCCCCTTCATATTTATCAGGTTCAGATGGTTTAATAGGTCTAGAAATTGGTCTGTATATAGGTGGAACGCTTTTACCATCCCAACCTTGTAACCATGCAGCAAAATTTGCAACATCTTCGTCCATTTGTGGATTATGGTTTTCATCGAATCTACCAATCCACGATAAAGGTGTTGTGCTAACAGCAGTTTTCTTATAAATTGAAACTTGCCCTTGAAAAATAGGACTTTTTCCAATTAAATCAGAATTATCTATAAGAGGTTTTATTTTTAATGGTCTTCCTTGGTCATCTAAATCAATAACACTAAAATATTTTGTAGCTAAATTTGGATCGAGTAAAAATAATGCCCAAACCAGAGCCATTACTCTATCATCTAAATCTTTATCTGTTCTTTTGCTAAAGGTAAAATTGGGTAAACGAACAAAATTTGAAAGTTCTACTGCTGTATCTAGATCATTTAATTTTAATGCTTTTAAACTATTAGCCCAATATCTGAAATTTGTAATACCTTTATAACGAGTATTAGTATGATTATGAATACCTAAACGATTATCATTATTATAATGTTTACTCATACCCTCAAAAGTATATGTAACTATATTTTCATAGTTATGAGTTTTTGATAAAACATTCAATACTTCTACACCGTTGTTGTTATTTTCAATTAAAACAGGTGGTCTTCCCCAATCTTCTAAGATACCCATTATTCGTGTGCCAAAATTATAAGGGCTTATATTATTGCTAGCATAAACAGCAACTTGATCTATGTTACCCAAATCAGATACGTCCAATATTTGACATACGCTGTTAGATCTACCAATACCTTCACCAACGTCTACTCCGATTACATAAAAAGAACCATCTTTCGGTTGGGTGAATATCTTATAATCACCGTTATCCATTACAAGAATAGGATCTTTACATTGAGCTTTTAATCTTTCTAATTCTTCGGGATCAATTGCGGTTTTTCCTTTCTCATGGAAAACATTTCCATACTCTTGATCGAAATCGTCTTTAGACCCGATTGCGTCCATTGCCTCTTTTTTCCAAGCCTCGTCACGACCTGGCACATCCCACCAATTAACCGTTTCTAAATGCCAATCGCTATCTGGTTTTTTAGCTTGTTCTACAAGCTCATAAAACTTATTATCTACACCATTAGGCGTACTGATAACAACAAGCTGTGATTTCTTCATAGAAGAAATAATAGGAATAGCAGATTTCCATAGCTCTTTCATGAGGTCATTTGAACAGTGAGCCATCTCATCTATAATCAAAAGATTACTTGTAGTACCACGAGCAGAAGATGTTGATGTTGAAGCAACTGTTATTTTTGATCCATTTTGCAAATCAAACCCATCATTTCTAAATGATTTTACCGATGGTTTCATCCAAATCGGAAGCTCTTCAAATGACATTTTAATACGAGCATAAATTTCTTTTGCTGTACTCTCTTTATTAGCAACAATTGTTACTCTTTTGTCACTTTGGAAGCATACCATCCAAAGTGCATATATCGTTATCGTAGTTGTTTTTCCGCTCTGGCGGCTTGATAAAACTACATTGAATCTATTATTTACGAAAGCTTTTAATAATTGTTTTTGATATTTATATAAGCTAATTTTTTGTTTACCTTCTTCGGTAATAATATAAAAGTACTCTTCAGCAAAATGTAAAATCTTTTTTGCACATAATCTCATTTCCTCCATCATTTCTGGAGTCCATTTAATTTGAGCGTTTCCTCTTAAAAGGTTTTCATTTCCTTTATAAAAGCTACCATCTACTAAAATATCTTCTGCATTAAGATCAGATAAAGACGGTGCATCATTTACTATTTTAGGCTTTCTTCCCATTGTATAGTAAATACTTATGTGAACCAGCCTGATTCTGAACCACTAAAAGAAGAAAAAATTGTTGATTTGGGTAAAAAGGATGGTGTTTTTCAATACGATAGTCGTTGGCCCATTTTTGTTTTACACTTAACTGACGAAACTGGAATATGGACACGATTACAAAATAAACTTAATATTTTAGAATATCAAAACGGTTTACAAGATTTACCAGTTGATGAAGTTGAAGAATTTCTATATAAAAATCCAGATATAGATTTTGAATTAAATGTTTATGATGAAGATATGCCAGATTTTCATTTATTCAAATATAAAGACCAAGTATATTGTTATACTTCTGGTAAAAAAGGAAAAGACAAAAGTAGAATCTATGTTAGATTTTACTTTGATCTTGAAGATATAATTTAACTATTATTTTGTAAATTTAATTGTTGTAAAATAGCAGAAACGTATTCAGATTTCAATAATTTCAAAGTTGTCCCAGCTGGTGGCATTAAAGTGGGATTAGTAATATTATTATATTCACAAACTAACCACCATAAATCCATAGTTCCATAATGATTATATGAAATTAAATACCATGTATCATTTGATTTTATCGTATAGCTATCTTCAATTGAATTATTATTTGCTGGTATTATTGTTATGTTTCTTAATAAATTATAAAAATAATTGCTATCTTTATCCTGATATACGTTTAAAAAATTCTCATATCTATAAGGAGAATTTAGCTTTGGTAAATTTGAAAAATTATTTTGATTCATTTTATTTTAATTTATTGCCTAAATTCTGTACCCCTTGACCAACAGCAGTTTGCAGTCCTTTTATTTCGTTACCCAACGCTGCACCATTAGCCTTTAATTGTTCACCAATTGGCTTTAAGACTTGAACTTTTGTACCACCCATTGTTCCAGAAAATATATTAGAACTATCTGCAACTAATTGTTTAAATGTTATACTAATTTTATATGCTTCAGGGACTAATAATCCCTTACCACCAGTTTGTGCATTATATCCACTTTCATAAAGATATCTCGCTGTGCCAATACTTTCTATGTCTAAGTTACTCACATAAGCGGCGGGCCAATATATTCCACCAAAAGCAAGACCATCTAAACTATAAATTTTTGGCGGTATAAACGTGATAAAAGATGTTCTATTTTTTAAATTTTGAAACGTAAACAAAGAAACAAAATTATAATTGTCCAATGCACTTTTTGTGTCAATTGTATTATATAAAGGAAATTTAATTGTTAATTCTTGGATATTAGTATCGTTATATTGATATGTTGCTTCCAATCCAATGCCTGGTGATATGGCAGCACCAGCTACACCTAATGCTGCGCCTACAAAATTTGATACTGCTGCCATTTTACCATTTGGTTTAGTGCCACCAGTGGATGAACTTGAACCACTACTCGCAGCCGAAGCATCACTCCATTGATTACCAACGGATCTTATTTTTGGATTTTCAGAACCCACTAACCAAGGAAAAGCATAACTAAATCCCGTAGGCTTTGCGGAATATAATGTTAAATAAGGATCGGTATCTTTTAAATTTGTCGCATTTGCTGTTAAAAAATAAGCATTAGCTAAATTTTGAACCCATGTACCAAATTGTAATTCGTATTCTGTTGCCATGATGAACGGAACTTCCGAAACATCACCTGAATTAGACCAATATAAATCATTTAATACATCTATACAACCTGTTCCATTTGGTGTCAAATATGGAACATTATTAGACGCAAGATTTAAATCTGGTATATTTTGCGGAGCGTTACCAACGCCATAAAATCTAGTACCTTGTATTCCCATAATTAAGCCATTCCCCTCCCTGATAATATATAATGTCCAATTCTCATATCGTGTATTGGATCTCGTGAAGAGGATTTAGAATTATTATTTGCTGTTATGTTAACAGCAGAAACATTATTTTGTGATTGATTGTTATCGGTTTGCATTTTACCAATTGCTAAAGCTAAACTTGCTACAGTTTTATTTAAGTTACTAATAGACTTATCTATTGAACCACCAGATTTAGTAGCTATTATTGTATCTTCTGTTTTATTTGGAATATAAGTTTTACCATCCGCACCTCTAATTTCAGTTGCGCTAATCTCTGCGTCTTGCGTTGCTACAGTTTTACTTTTTTCATCTAATCCTTTATAATAATTAGCTTGCATTTCATCAATTTGTTTTTTTCTTTCGGGGGTTGCATTTTTATAACTTTCAAGTTGTTTATACGCTTCCCTATCTTCTGGTTGAACTCCTTCCTTAAAAGAAAAAATACCTTTTAATACATCTTTTCCAGCGTTTACAATGCCACCAGACTCCTTTACTTCTTTCATGGTATCAGCAGCCTGTTTACCCAAATTATGAGTATCCATAACACTAGCGATTTTTTCTATTGCCGAGCCAACACCATGTAAACCAGGAATAAGGGATATTATATCTCCAATTAATTTTACAAAATCACCTGCCAAACTACCTACACCACCAAAAAACCCAGTAACAACAGCAGTTGTTTTTTGTATAAACGAAAGTTTATCATCTCCAAAAACACTAAAAAGAGTTCTAAATCCATCTATAATACCACTTATAGCTGCCATTACAGGAATAGTAAAAATTCTAGCGATTGCCTCAAGTCCTTCCATTATATAACTAAGTGGTCCTCTGAATTTAGTAACCCATCCTAATAAGCGTTCACCCAACTGAGTTACGCCTTCAAAACTTTTTGGTATTTCACCAAATACTTTTGTTATTGGATTTTTTATATATTGCTCCCAACGAAGAGAAATCCATGCACCTAGGTCATCTAATTTTAATCCTTGTACAATAGAATCTTTAAATTTAACAATTCTACTGCCAAAAATTTCAAATTTAGTTCCTAACTCTTCTAAACTTGGAAATTTCGATTTCAGCGGTTCCCAGATATATTTTTCCCAACGTAATTCAAACCATGCTTTATAGTCAGCAAATTTATAAAGTCCTTCATCTTCTAAAATACCCATTAATCTAGTTATTGGATTTTTAATTAATGCTTCAAAAGCACCACCTAATTTCTTAGTCAATAATATCGCATCTGATATTAACCCTAGTATTAAACTTGCTAATAACCAAGTTGGAGAATTTTTATCTTCTGCTTTAACATTATTAACGTTAACAGATGGTTTAGGTAATTTTTTAAATTCATTATCTAGAAGTTCTGTTAAAAATTGTTTACCGTTTTTTGAAAAGTTAATTAATATTTCTTGAGGACCGAAATTCTTTTGTTCTTGATCGAGAGCTTGGCTTGGGTTTGTATTTTTTACCGAATCAGGAATTATATTTTGAATAGGTTGACTTACTCTATTTAAATTTTCTGCTGGTTTTGCTGCTGCTTGTTGTGCAAGAAATTGATCTCTTACCTCATTAGATACAAATCTATTATTCTGATCTACATATTGACCTGCTCGATTTTGTTTTAAGTTTAAAGCATTTGGATTTTTTTCTTCAGTTGATTCAAATTTCTTATTAAGAAATTTTTCCATGTTTGCTTTATATTGTTTAATTGCATCTTCGTATTCTTTATTAATACTTGAAAGCCCAAAGGGATCGGTCAACTTGTCAATAGTGGTATTGTTTACAGTATCTAATTTCTTTTTTATTAAAGAATAAAAATCTTTTATTTTTCCGGTAACAGGAAGAAAATAATTTTCTTTAAAAGCAGAATGAAAATCATTTATATAAGCACTATCATCACCAAATAAAAGTCTATCGATAAAGTTCTGGGTATCAATCTCCCCACTAAAACTATCTCTAACGCTATCTAGGACTTTTAGAATGTCTTCTGCCATATATAATATTTATATGGCAAAGATGGTTTAAGCTTAACTTAAAAATAATAAACTATCTATAGCAATAACCCTCTTAAGATCACCATTAGTAACAGTTAAAACAGAATCAATATCATTTTTCCATTTTGACACTTGTTCTAAAACTTTTTGAATCAATCCCGATGGAAGTTTTTCAACAACTCTAATTTTTTGATTGAAAGTTAAAGTGTTAAAATCATATTTTGCCCCATTTATATTGACATAACTGATATATTTTGAGGTTTCTGATATAAATGCATCAGATATAATATCTTGTACATCTTTATTAGTCTTAATTTGATCTACTTTCTTATAATCTTTATAGAAATTCTCTTCGTAATCTACTTCTATCTTAATAGTTGGCAAGGTTATACCAACAGTTAAAGTAACAGACTCGTTTTTAAGTTCAACTTCAGTTAAAGATGGCGTTTTATAAGTTGTGAATTTAGAAATAACATCCTTTAAGTTTATTTTAGATGAAACTTCATCCGTAAATTTAACATTTAACTCTTCTGAAATCTGTGATTTTAAAGCAATTGCGATAAACGATCTATCTGTTATGGTCAATTCATCAACAATTGACTTGTCTTCTGCTAAAATATTCTCTTTTAAGATAGAATAAAAAGTTTTAATGAAATCAGAGTTGTAAACTGAATTGTCAATAGCTGCGCTTAAAAGGCTTTTTTGTTGCTTTGCATCAATTTCTTTAAATGATATGGTCTTTTGCTTTGAAGGAATATAAACGTCAATTTTGAACGATTCTGATATGCTATTGAGAGCATTAATCGCTGAATTAAAATCTAAAATTGTATTTTCTTCTGTCATGTTATTATTTAGGGTGGTGTTTGTCCAAATTCAAGTGCCAAATCCCTAACCGTTTTACTAGAATTACTCTTAATCATGTTGTCAACTCCATCATTTTGGCTATTTTCTCTCTTCTTTCGTGTTTCTATTATAATAGATGAATATACTTTTCTTTCGGCTGGTGAAATTGTTAATACATATTCAGGTAACAGGTTCTCTCCTGCCATAAAGTAGATTTCCTGATAGAGTGATCTTACGTCATATGTAAAAAATAGTCTTATAAAATCAATAAAGGAAAGATTATAAAGATTAAAGGTATTATTTTTAAATGATTCTATGCCAAATAGATTACATTGATTTAACTTTTTTACGTTTTCTAAAATCAATTCTTGAACTTTTTTGAGCATTGAAACGGATAGTTTGCAAAAAATTTCATTTCGCTGTGTAGAATTAAAATTAGAAAAAATTATTTTTTTGTCATCGATTTTTATATACTCAATAAATTCTTGAAAACTATCGAATATTATTTTGTAATCGTTATCAATTATCTGTTGAAAGGTTTTTATCGATTTTACGGTGGGCCAACCGATCTTAATTTCCATATTACCTTCAGTTATTAAGTTTTCCTTAATAGCTTCGGTTGCACCAAAATATAAATTTTTTAAAAATAAATTTAAATCAATCGTAGTTTTTGCCGTTTTAAATTCCTGATTATCAGTTTTGGTAATTAACTCTATGATAGAACCTACACTTATTATTCTCAATTTTGTTAAAAATAAAACATAATCTACGATATTAATATCGTCTAATTCTTCTTTATTTTCTAAGGAATTTTTAATGGTTTTTAAAACAAAATCATTATAATCAAAATAGTTATTTTTAGTATTAGGAAACGACAAATTAGCCTTTGCCAAAGCTATTTGTTGTTGGGTTGTAATTTCCTTAAACCTAATCTTTTTACCAGAAAAGGGTAATTCAGTACTATAGTTATAGTATTCCACTCAATAACTTAGAGAGATTGTATTAAAGATCCAGTAGCTGCATCTGACACCCAATATGAATCAAAAACAAATTCAACGGGACTTGTTCTTAAACCTTCTTCCATATAAGAATATGATTCTGGAGGAATTGTAACAGGTGCAACATTACTAAAACTGTAAACTTTTCTAGGAGCCATTGGACTACCATAACCAGTTTTTGCAAGCATTACGATGTCTAATTGACCACATTTTACATATTTTTGAGATGATTTATCTCTTGCAACCAATCCATTATAACCAACTGCAATTGCCCAAGGTCTTAAAATTAAATCAATAAATGATGCATTTGTTTCTAACATTGTTACTGATAACTTTTCATATTTTTTTCTCGTGTCAGATATAGCAGGGGATTGATATCCTCCGTATTCTAATCCTTCATGAGAGGCGTTTATTGTTTCACCTGGTAAGTCAACTTCTCTCGCCCAAGCACAACCAATATAAGGGGCATTTTGAAACGTATTACCTAATAAAACACTAGTAGCATATTGACTATATTGCCAATTTGAACTGTTTTCATAGGTATTTAATATATTAGCAAAGTTATTTGATAAAGCGTTAATATCATTTAACGATGTAAATTGCAAATACCATTGACTAGCTAAAGCTAGATTAGTGGGCCAACTACCCAGTAACGCTAGATAGTATTCGTATGTACTATTATAACCAAATGTATTAATTGGTGGCATAATAATATTTATGCCTTAATGCTTAATATTAGGATTTTCTCCAATACTGATAAGCAATCGTAGCACTTTGTGTTAATACTTCACCAGCATTTGTAATATCTAATGCAAGCTCTCCAACTTCTTGTAACCAAGCACCGTAAAGGGTATAGGTTTCAAGAGGATTACCTTGCTTATCAATTAATACTAAGATAATTGAATTAGCAGCATTTGTTGATGGGATATTATAATTTCCTGTACTTGTGGCATCATCAAAAATTGAATTAATCCACTGTTCAAGTTTTGTACGAATTGAAATATTTTGAGGTAAACGGAACTCAACCTTCCAACCTGCACTGTTTGGATAATTCACTGTGCCTGGCACGTTGAACTTCAATCCCATGAAAGGAAGTTCAACGTTTTGGATTGCCTTTGCTGGCATGGTTGTTGTTGTGATGTAAAGTAATTCGTCGGTGTTAAAAGTTGTTCCACCGATTGAGACTACTCTGAATAAATTCTTTCTTGCAAAATCATTTTGTGATGCTGCATTGTAGAAGTTTTCGATTCCGTATGTGTCAAGTATTCCGCTCATATATTAATATTTATCCTTGTTGTATACAATTAGAATTGGTTATTAGCAACTAATTCGCTGAAGTCTACTCCTGTTTGTGTTGCGATGAAGTCACACAAGATGAATTCAGCGGTTTTAACTGGTTGGATATAAATTGATACCTTCAATTCATTAGCATCGATAATATCTGGTGTATTATTTCTACTATCACAAACAATCAAGTAGTTATATAAACCGTTGTTGATTTTTGCATTATCAAATAATGGCTTCAATGCGGCAACTAATCTTGTCTGTGTTGTATAAGTATTTGGTTCGAATACAAAGTATTTGAGTAATGCTTGAGTTTGTTTTTCTAATACCAAGAACAACTCACGTACATTGATTCTATCAAAGGCAGATGGTGTTCTATAAAGGGTCTTCTGACCATAGATTACATAACCTTCGTTTGCGAAGTATGCAATTGGGTTTAAGTTTACCTTATAGAGTAAATCTCTCTGCTTTTGGGTTGGGTTAATTGCGAGATCTACAACATTATCTAATCCGCCTCTTGTAAATCCAGCAACTGCATTCCAAGGGAATGTTTGCTGGAATGATGTAGCCATCTTAGCTGCAACATATCCAGATGATGGAATCCAAACTAATTTGTTTGATGTTGCATCATTGTATTTGATCCAGTTAGCGTATGTTGTTACATAACTACTATTGATTGAACCAAACTGATTGTTGAGGGGCCAATATACATCATTTGAGAAAACAAAGTTTGGATTTGCGGTAACTTTATTATCTGTACCCTGAATTAACAAATGTCTGATTGGATCAGCAATAAAGATGTGATCTTTTCTTGTGTCATTTGCAAGGGAAACGAACTGCTGAGCTACACTTAAGTAATCTGCGCCAGCACCACTTGCCCAAGGAGCGGTTCCAGATGAAGCACCTTGTGTGATATCATATAAGCCAGTACTTGGTGCGCCAGCGTCAGCAGTGGTTCCAAGATTAAACTGATAGTTGTATGACTCAGAATAATATAATGGTGTGCCAGCTGGTGATACTGAAGATAATGCATTACAACTTGCCCAAATAGTTCCTAATCCAGCTTCAATTGAGATATCAAGTTGAATTGTATCATCGTTTTGAATTGTATTTAAAACCGTCTGTAATTTTGCTGGAATATTGCCAACATCCTTTGTAGTATAATCAGTCGTTGATTGATATAAACCAGAAGCATAGATGTTTTGGGCAACTGGTGCAACTCCTACCTGTTTAGGCGGAATATACTGATTAAGATTATTTGTTGATCCTGTCCAGTTACCATTTGATGAGATGTATGGGTTTGTACGAACACTGATATTCTTTGATGCATTATTTACAACATCATCGATGAAGAATGTTACAGGTGCACCGCCATTTGCATTACTTTGGGTTCTCTTTGAATAAAGTGAACCGACATAACCTTCAGCCGCAGCATAAGATAACTTAATTGTATCTTGATTATAAGTTGATGTATTGATCTTAAAGAGAACAATTGATAAACTATCTTGATACGATGGGGAAGCCCAGTTATAACCTGTTGGGAATTGTTCAACAATTTGCGAAATACTTGCAGGTCCGAAATTGTTATAGGTCGAAGTTAAAGGTCCGTAATTCGTCGTAGTTGGTGTATTAAATCTATTAGTTGGTACTGTGATATAATCTTGAGTTACGCCATTTGAATCGATTTGATAAACTGATCTTACACCAGTTACACTATTAAAGTTTGTTGCTGGGTTTACACCTTGATTGGATGCAATTGCAACATAATATCCTTGATAAAGATTATCGATAGTTGTCTTTGATTCATTGATAACTACTAAACCACTAACAAAATTTGATGATAAGCTACCGAATCCAGTGAAAGGCTGGAGATTATAACTTCCGTTATATGCTGTTGTATAACCTGTGAGAGTTGAAGCTGCTGTTAATGTTCCAACCTGACTACTTGATAATACATAGTTTGGTGTTGTAATCAAGTTAATATTATTACTGTTATAGTAAGCTGTGGTATTACCAACAAAAGTGTTAGCATATCCAGAAAGAGCATATGCTGATGTAATAGCACCAAATGTAGGTACAAGATTTATACTTACGGTTGATGCAATGTGTGGATAGTATGATACGCTGATAGCAGAATTAATTGAACTAAAGGATGTACTGATAACATCGGAAGCATTAATGAAGTTTGATGCATAGTATGAAGAAAGTACAGCAGCACTAGTTGATCCAGTAACAGTACCAGAAGTAACTTGAACTGTAGTGGAGGTATAAGGACTTACACCCCAAGTAATATTGTTCTGTTTAAGCTGAGCATATTGTGCATCATTTAAGAGAATTGAAACTGGTTCTAATAGTGTATAACTTGTTGCAGTTGAAAAGAGAGGTGTATTAGTTGAAACTGGATATACTAATGCGCTATGATTACTTGTATAACCATTTCCAACTCCAGTACCATAAGGCAATCTAACAATATTTAAATTGGCAGGAGAGGTGTTTAAAATCTGACGAGCACTGTGATAGAGATAACGCTCTGCTGCATTTGATGGAAGACCAAAAACATTTTCATATTCACTGATACTGCTTACGTTGATAAGTTCGTTTGTCGGACCTTGGTTAGCAAAACCAACAGCGAGAACATTTGTGTTTCCTGTTGTGTTAGATATTAAACTAAGATCTAACTCATTGATCTGAACGCCTGGTGAGGTTATAGTTAAAGTTGACATATTTTCTAAATGTATTTATCCTAGAAAATACCCATTTTATAAAAATCTTTTTTTATTTCTCTTTGAGAGTAAGTAATATTAATATGACAAAATATGATCTATTAGTAGCTTCTGTTTTAGAAGAAGCAAATTGCACCAGAGTAACCCAGAAAACACACTCAACCAGAAAAGGAAAGAAATGGATGAAATGCGTAAAAAACCCAAAGGGCGGATATAAAAGAATTCACTGGGGTCAAGCTGGCGTAAGAGTTGGTAAAAATAACGCAAAGAGAAGAAAGTCATTTAGAGCAAGACACAAATGCTCATCAGCCAAACCAGGCACACCTAAATATCAGGCTTGTAAAGATTGGTAAGTAATATTATAGTAATTTTATGAGCAATCATTTTGATGCAATTTTAAGAAAATATATTTCCGAGGCTACTGGTTTAACGCCCAGCGATATTCAAAGATCGGAAGCGCAATTAAATTCCTCTCCCGATGGAGTTAAAAAAGCAGCCGAAGCCGCAGTTCAAGCATTAACACCAAATAAACCATTTGATAAAATGACACCAGTTGAACAGTTACAGGCTGTTATAGATCCAAAACATCCAGTAAATGATATCACAAAGGTTAATCTTACTCCAGAATTGGATGATCATCTTAAAAAAATTGGTATTACTATTGGTAAAAATAGTAGCTCACAAGAGCCTTCTACATCATCAGAAAATCAAACTGGTGGCACTAACACTCCACAAGGATCTGTTACCGCTGGTAATACCTACGGATCGGGTTCCGGTAATCAGCCTACAGTTCAACCCTAATTAACATATTTGTTAATATAATTTATGAGCAAAAAAATGCGCCCCAAGAAAAAGGGTTCAGACAGACCTCAATCTGGAAGAACTCGTCACGTAACAACAACATCGGCTCCTTGCGAAGATGGCGAGAATAAAGATAATTCTTTATATGTATTTCAAAGAGATAAAATAAATTTTGAACTATCTATTAAAGAACTTCCGTGGACTGATAATCAAAAGAAAATCATTGCACAGTTCTTGAATAAAGAAACGAAAGTTCTTTTATTAAAAGGACCCGCAGGAACATCTAAAACAACTCTTGCTATGTATTGCGGTTTAACTCTTCTTAATAGAAGAAGAATTTCCGATATGGTATTGGTTCGTTCAGCAGTTGAATCTTCAGATTCAAAATTGGGATTCTTGCCAGGCACACTGGATGAAAAAATTGCAGTATATCTTACGCCTTTCCATGACAAATTTGAAGAACTTCTCTGCAAAGCTCAGTTGGACAGACTACAAAAAGATAACCGTTTAACAATTTGTCCAATTAACTTTGCAAGAGGTCTTCACTTCTCAGCAAAGTTTGTTTGTGCTGATGAAGTTCAGAACTTCTCTAGAAGAGAAATTCACACTCTTATGAGTCGTATCGGTGAATTCTCAAAGGTATTCCTTTGTGGTGACCCAGAACAAAGCGATCTTCCTGCTGGTAAATCAGGATTTAATAAAGTTTTTGAATTGTTCAATAACGAAGAATCAAGACAACAGGGTATTTTCTGCATGGAATTAACAGAAGATGATATTGTTCGTTCTGAACTCTGTCGCTTTATTACCCATAAGTTTAAAGAACTTCAGCTTGCTGTTCAACAAGATGAAGCTAATAAGGCTCAACATCATAAAGAAAACTCTCATAAAGATAGTTGGAAACCATCAGATAATAAGTAAGTATAATACGATGAATAATAATCCTCAATATCAAACATTAGAGAATCGTCCTATTGCTTGCACTTTTTGTGGTGCACAAGTACAGGGCAGAGTTACACCGAAGCAAGATCCAAAAACAAAGTCAGTAGTTCAAGAGTGTCGTTGGATGTGCGGGAGATGTAACAATTTAGTTAGAATTGGCAATTTAAAGTAAAATGGAACTGGATAAGATCATAACAGAAGTATATGATACTGCTAATAAGTCTTATCCTGCCTATAGCTCACCAGCTAGAAAAGATTTCACTCCACAATCAGCCAGAAATACACCGAATTTTCCGTATCAACATCAGGACGATTTAACCAATCCTCCACCTCAATCGGTTCCAAGTATGCCGTGGCCCCTTGGAACCGTAGTTGATGATTTGACAGATAGCTTTGTTTTCTTATCTCAAGCTATAGATAAGATTGCGTCAGCGGTTAGAAACAATCCGTCACTAAGTGATAAACAAAAGACAAAGTTAATTCGTTTTTATAAGATAGGAAAATTTGCTTTAAAGGGAATAAGAAAGATTGGATTGCATATAATTGATGTTGCAAATATAGCAGGAGAGCAACCTTCTCAGAATCCCGTACCGGCGGCAGAGTATATCCCACCTGAATCCGCCGCTTTAAATAATAAAATAAGAATAAGAGTTAGATAAAAAATAGTTGACACGATAAAGGTAATATTGTAATATTGCTTATATGTCAAAAATAAAAATACCTTGGATCTTTATAAGATCTACCTTAACAGTTATAGTAATATCTCTTATTGGTTCACTGGGCATAAAAACAATCGGTGGTAATTTCTGGGCAGCTTTTGCCTTATTTGTAGCTCTACAATATATTCTATTTTCTTTTGTAGCATCTCTAATAAAGAGCTACTTCTTTCAAAAGACCTATCAAAAGGAGCTTGATGCCCTTGAACCACTATCAACCATTCTTGATTGTGCTTATTGTTCAAAATCAAATGTAATGACTTTTTTACCTGATCAAAATGAAAGAGCAGAGTTCATTTGCAATTCTTGCAATAAAACAAATCTCGTAAACATACAATTTGTAGTTGCAAGAATAACAGAACCTGTTAATATGCCATCTGTTACTGGTATACCATCAATTCAAACTGTCGCAAATGAAAAATAAATCTTGGAAAGTTATAACCGAAGATAGTGCTAAGTGGGCTAGATGGATGGCATTCTACGAAGCAGTAAACATTATCATTGATAATGCTGAAGATAAGAAAATTCCTTTGGAAAAGGTTGTTTTTAAGCCTTTAAAGATCAGAGAGTATATCGAAGCAACCGAAGATTTATTTCTTAGAAAACTTCTTAGACAAGAACATAATATTGATGTTGCCTATCAAGAAGAAGATCCTAAAAAAGACGAGTACCAGTTTGTTTAATATTCGCCGTAAACGCTGGTATTAGCACAAGGGTTATCGGATGGATAATTAAAGTTACTATCTGCCAATGCTTCCAATGCATCGTTGTCATTGATTGGTTTATTACCTTCTCCAGAACCTGGCGAACCTGGTTCGTAGCTGTAATCGTAACGTTTCGCCTTAAAGAACCAAACATAGTGACCACCCAATGCATTGATTACAAATTCATCGATAACCTCTGTTAGTTCATATACAGTAGCTCCACGTTTAGGAAAATTGATTCTATCGCTTCCAAATTCTACTAGTTGCAGAAGATCACTTGGTTTTGGTTCGCTTGACAAACCAAAAGCAGTTGTGAAATCATCAGGGTGTAAAACTCCATTCATATCACTATCAGCAATAATACCGAATTTAGAAAGCAAATATGAATCATTACTGAGGTTTAATAAAACAATCATTTGTTTTGGTGGAGCAAATCCTGCACTTGGTTCTTCACCGTAAAGAACATTAACACCAGACAATGCAGTTTGGTTTTGATAATAGTTTATCAATTGACCATTAACATGAATTTGTTCTTTCCAGTAGTTACTGAAAAGTTGTCTTTCATTGGAGTTAATTCCTTTATTTAAATAACGTAGTGATTCCATTTTACTTTCCTTTTTTCAAAAAGAGTTTTCCTGTTAAAGGATTTCTGTGAACTTTAACTCTCTCACCGTTTTTACCAGCCGCTAATGTTTTACCTTCTTTTCCTATCTTATTAAAATTGATTGGGTTACCAGCAGATTTTAATTTTTTAAGATTAGGCGTTGTTGAAATCAAAGGAACCTTTGTACCTTTGGGTGCTTCCTTTGCTCTTTTGAGTTTTGGATTATTAACACCAAGCATTTGCTTCTTCGTAACATCTTTAGCAACAAGTGACATACTCTTTTTTATATCATGACTAGCTAACTTTGCACCAGTTGCTGCTGCATTTGATTGATGAGCGTGACCGCTTCTTTCTAAGAAAAATTGCTTAAAGTTCATTATTATTACTTACCAACAAAAAAGCCCTCCGAAGAGGGCTTTTCTTAATTTATTTATTTTATATTATTCTCCACGCTGATCGTCAAAGAGGAACTTACCAACCTTAACGCCCTTTGCATCGTATGAATTACCCTGCTTCTGGTATTTGTTAATTCCTTCTTTGTTTTCAAAGTTTTCTGGCTTACCTGTTGCCTTCTTACCCTTTTCTACAGTTGCCTTTGAACCAGCTTTTGGAACTGCACCCTTAACTGTGAATACTGACTTCTTGGTTTGACCAGCTTCTAATTTTTCTTGATCAACGAGAGCGTGTCCAAGAACTTCAGCTTCAACTGATTCCTCACTAACTTCCTCTTCCTCTTCACCCTCTTCAGAGCCATCTTCTCTTGAATCTTCTGGTAATTCATCATGCTCCTCACCTTCCTCTTCATGTTCAATGTGACCCTCTAAGTGAGACTCAAGCTTACCAACGAGTTCTTTAAGCTGGGAAACAAGAGATTCTAAATCCTCGTGTTCGTCTTCTTCAAAATCCTCAACCTCGTCATCGTCACCAAACATTTCGTCGTCACTTAATTCTTCATCACCGTGACCGATGCCTTCAGGTCCACCAAAATTGTCTTCTGGTTCTACGCCTTCCTCTGAACCAAAGGAGAATGAATCTTCAGAAATGATCTTGTTATATAATGCGTCAAATGGATTTAATGAATCCTTTAAAGTTAACTTCTCACTAGCCTTATATTCCTTTGGCTCGTTTTCTGGATCTTCTGAAAGTTCAGCAGGAGCTTCTACTGGCTTCTTAACATCTTTTGCAACTTTATCTGTTCCAGAATCTTTATAAAAAGTCTCTGCGTTTTTTTGATTAGAAGCATCACCGAATGGTGCTCCAACTTTTAAGGATTGTCCATTGACTTTTCCAGAGGTTGCATTTTCGTTGAGTACTTTCATATACGCTGATGTGAGAGGATCTTGTTTCATATGTTGTTTTGAATATTTACTCTTCACACATTCCATTTCCACAAATTTTTTTTAAAAATATGGTTTTAATTCAACATCAATCAAATTATTGGCAACTCCTCTGTCACATGGTAATATAAAATCAGCAATCTCTGGGTCACAAATCCCTGATAAAAAGGGCGTTTGCGTACCAGTGAATCGTGTATCTAAAAACTGATAACCTAATTCTTTACCATCATCAGGATTTAAATTCATAATCTTTGCGTAATCCAATTTCTAAAAGATTCTTTTAATTCGATAACAATATTAAAAACCTTTTCAAAAACTTTTGGATCTTGTTTATATCCTTCTAAACTCTCATCTAATTCATTTTTTGTATATTGCCAATTCCATGATAATTCATGAGGAACCTTAAAACCGTAAAATTTTAAAACTTGTTTCTGTGTTCTTAAAACATTATGACCATTCCAATTATGACCGATTAAAATTACTCCTGCATCAATATCTGAAATAACATTATCTTCTCCTAATGATGCCCAACGATTTTCAATCCAATCCAATCTTTCAATTAATCTTTGGTAATTTGAATTAGTTTGACCCCAACGCACCGACCCTAAAAATACAACAGCATCGGATTCAAATAGCTCCTTTGTAATTTTCCAAAGTTCATCGTCTTTATTAGCTATTGAACACCAACAACGATGATAACCACTTGGGTTTTTCTTTTTATCTTTTAAGACTGCATCCTTTACCCCACAAGTATTTCCGGTTGATTCGCTTACGTTTCCTTGGCAACTATTAATTTTTAATTGAGTGATATCAATTAAAACGCATTTATCTTTTCCGAGTGCTTCTTGAATACGCTGAGCGATACGTTTACTTTTTGGTGTATCCTTAGAACTTTCTGCCCTACTACTTGTCGATAATAGTAATACTTTATTTTTTGATTTTAAGTATTCAATTGTTAATAATAATTCTCTGTTCATGCGTTATTTAAAAGTATTTCTGCTTCTTTTTCTAGATTCAAAATACTTATCAGTTCGTAGTCATCTTCGCCAGCAACCCAAATAACTTTACAATCACCCACTTCAAATGGCGTATTTCTCTCCAAGATTAATTTGTATAAACAAAGCTGAAGGCTATATTTCCCAAGTTCACATTTAGGAACGCTATCAATCGGAGGCAACATTGTTTCGCCTTTATAACCCTCCCTTTTGATTTCTTTATTGGTTTTGTAATCAAATAACATCAATTTACCAGTTTTCTTATTATAAGAAAGGTTATCAATAGTACCACAAATTCTTTTTTCTCTATCACCTATAACAAATTCGGATTTTAAAAGAATATGATCTTGCTTCCACCATTCATAAAAATTTTTGAAGTTTTTAAGCAGGTGAGCAATTTCCATATAATATGTGGCAAGCTGATCATCTGTATGATAATCATTCTGTTTCTTTCTGAAAAAATTAATAATATTTTCCTTATCAATAGGAATAGTTCTTCTTTGGTAAAATTCTTCTACCATCAAATGAAATTCATTTCCTTTATGACAAGAATAATCTTTATTATAATCCCATTGCCAAAGAACATCTTCTACGAGTTTACCGTCTCTCTTGGCAACCCTATGAGCAATAGCTTTATCAAATGGTTTTTCATATTTGCTAATGAGTTGAGATACAGACATTTCTGCCCTCTTACCATCAATTTCATAATGATGATCCTTTTCAAAAAACTTAATATCAGAGAAAGCATCCTCTAATACTATTAGTCCATTAAAATTAAGATCTTGCAAATCCGATGACTCTTTCTTTATCTTCATTTGGTTTTTCTTCGTTTAAATCTACGTCTTTTTCTAGGTTATAAATATCAGCAACGGAAGTTGCTTTGGTAATACCATCAATCGTTTTCTTGCTATATTTAAGACTCTTTGCTAATTTTTTTGCATCAGTTATAGACAACGCTCCAAATTCATAATCAACCTGCAATCTTCCTTTTCTCCTAAGAGCAGAATCAATTTCGTTCTTGGGGCAATTATAAGTCAATATAACAGAAGTCTTTAAGATATCACTCATAATACCATCAGACAGATTAAGCAATGAAGATACAGCAGAAGAATCCATTCCATCACCGTGTCTTTTCATAATAGCTTTTTCTGCATCTTCCAAAATAATAACAGAGTTTGGTTTCTGTATAAGAATACTCAAACAATTTGGATCAGATGTAAAAGTCTCAATCATTGTGGTGGGAATATAAATAAAATCCCTATCAATTTGACTCGCCAAATATTTAATATAAGTGGTCTTGCCCGTGCCTGGTGGTCCGTGAAACATAAACAATCCACCCTTACTACTACTCAATCTGTCTTTGATAGTCTTATCGGTTTCCAAAAACTTAGAACCATAGTTTAGCTCAAGATTAATATCTTCTGGGATGTTAACGCTAATTGGTTCAAATGCATAATCCCCATATTGATTTTTGATAAACAAATGAACCTTTGAACCTTGTTCATTTATAATGAATTTTGCAAAGTCTTCTAGGTGATAATCTTGCACATGAGAAGGAGCAGCAATCGCCAAATCGTACTTCTTTGGTTTGATTCTTTCGTCCTTTCTGGCATTGTCATCCAAGTCAAAAGAAAAAGGCATACCCTTTAAATCCATTCCCTGAAATTCATCCTCTTCACCAGCGGCTGAAATTTTTATATAAACATCTTTGTATTTAAACCAAAAACTTCCACCTCTAAAATGTTTACTGTTTTTTGATAATTGAATTAATTTTCCGGTTGAACTGAATTTAATCAGTTTAGAGTTTTCCATTAAAAAATCAAAAATGTCTTCATTAAACTTTTCATCAAAATATAAAGTTGACGGAGATGTATCATATGTCATTAGTATATAGCGATTTACGTTAAAATCGCTACCAGTAGAAGGCGCATAAAGATCTCTGGATTGATCTCCGTGTCTGAATATTTTTGATTCCTTTAACTTAAACATAGGTATAAATTTTACCATAGGTATCGTATAAAGCAATATAATTCTTTTCATTTGACATTTAACCCGCATTATTAGATAATAATTCAATGAAAACTGCAATTATTATTACTTTTGTCCTTTTTTCTCTTTTGGTCTTACCGCTGATTATTATATGGAGTTTAAATAATATTTTTAAACTTGGGATAGTTTACAACATTCAAGATTGGGCATCAATTTTAGCGTTACTTATCATATTAAATGCCATTTTTAGGGGTTCGCCAACGGCTCCGAAAAAAGATAAATAATAGGGTATGGAGAAGCTAGGAAAGATTAAAACAAAAAAACTTTATAATAGATGTCTTAATTTAGCAAGAAGAAAACCCCCCGAATTTTTCTCATTTAGAAAAATGAGAGGTACACATGGATACTGTAATTGGACTGACCTAGAATTTAATCCAGCAGGAGAATTACTTTCAACAGCATACCATGAGTGTATACATTATCTAGAACCGAACTGGTGCGAGACACAAGTTTTATATGCCGAATCAAGAGTTAGAAATTTAGTTTCTCACTTAGATCATGCTCTCTTCCTCAAACATATTTCGATGAAACTTTACAAATCAGAACTACAAAAACACATTTTAAACCGACCAAAAAAGAAGAAAAAAAAGCTTTCAACCGCAAAGAAAAACTAATACAATTAAAGATTAAATTTTATGATATTCGAAGAACAAATCAGCCGTAAACCCAACCTTTATCCTTGGACAGAAGAATTCATTGAAGCAATGCACAATGGCTTCTGGACAGATAAAGAATTCTCATTCAAATCAGATGTTCAGCAATTCAAAGTGAATCTCACCGAACAAGAGAGAGAAATTATTATTCGCACTCTTTCTGCTATTGGTCAAATTGAAATTGCAGTCAAAACTTTCTGGGCAAAGCTTGGTGAGAATCTTCCACATCCTGCCATGCAAGATCTTGGATATGTAATGGCAAATACAGAAGTTATTCACAATAATGCTTACGAGCGTTTAATTTCTGTTCTTGGTCTTGAAGATGTTTTTGAAAAGAATCTTAAACTTGAATGGATTGAAGGTCGTGTGAAATATCTCCGCAAGTATACTCACAAGTATTATAAGGATTCAAAGAAGCAATATCTTTATGCTATCATTCTTTTTACTTTATTTGTTGAGAATGTTTCACTCTTCTCGCAGTTCTATGTAATCAATTGGTTTGCTCGTTTTAAGAACGTTCTTAAGGACACAGATCAGCAAGTAAAGTATACTCGCAACGAAGAGAATATTCATGCTCTCGTTGGTATCAAGATCATCAATACAATTCGTTCTGAATATCCAGAATTTTTTGATGAAGAACTTGAAAACAAAATTATCTCCGAAGCAGAAGAAGCATTTAAATCTGAAGCAAAAATTGTCGATTGGATGATCAACGGAATTCAAGAAGAAGGTCTTAGCGCACCTATTGTTAAAGAATTCATAAAGAATCGTATCAATGAATCACTTGTTCAGATTGGTTTCAGAAAAGCATTTGAAGTTGATAAGGAAATTCTTAAAGAAACTAAGTGGTTTACAGAAGAATTACTTGGAAATAATATGACTGACTTTTTTTTCCAAAAGCCAACCGAATACGCAAAGAAGGATCAATGTTTTGATGAATCTGAATTATTTTAATAAATATTCAAATGAGAGATAAAGATACAATTTTATTAGAGAATGCTTATCAACAAATTTTAGAAAATGAAACATCAGATCTTGGTATGATGAAAGATGACAATGGTATTAAAAGATCAGTTAATAAAGTTATCGAATTTGCTGAACAAAATAAAGACAAATATTATAAAACAAATTTTCCTATTAAAGATTTAGAACATAATCTTGAATGGTGGAATAAACAAAATCAAGCAGATCCAGAAAAATCAACAGCTAGAATGATGAAAGCTGATACATCTTTTCCATTACTAGTTATTAAAAATAATAGATATGGATTATCTGTAGCTGATGGATTAAACAGACTAAAGAAAGCTAAAGATATAGAAAAGAAAACTACGGTTAACATTTATCTTGTACCTGAAGAAGATATTCCAGATACAACAATAGTAAAATAAAATTTAAAATTTGATTGCTATTTTAAATGCAAACTATTAGTATAAACATATAAATTTTATGAGTACCGAAACGCAGCATCCCGATATTTATTGGCTTAACAAAGATTCCAGAAAGTTCCTTCAAAGAGGATATTTGTTAGAGGATGAAACACCAGAACAAAGAATTTCTGATATCGCAAAAGCAGCGGAAAAAATTTTAAATCAAAAAGACTTTGCAAAGAAATTTGAGAATTATATGCATTTAGGCTATTACTCGTTGGCTAGTCCCATCTGGTCAAACTTTGGTCGTAAACGTGGACTTCCCATTTCATGTTTTGGGTCTCATATTCCCGATACAATGTCAGGAATTCTTGAGAAGGTTTCTGAAGTGGGCATCATGACAAAGAATGGTGGTGGAACATCAGCTTACTTTGGTGATTTGAGATCAAGAGGTGCAACAATTGCATCCGGTGGTGAGTCAACTGGATCAGTTCATTTCATGGAGTTGTTCGATAAACTAATGGGAGTTGTATCTCAAGGTAATGTTCGTCGTGGATCTTTTGCGGCATATCTTCCTATAGATCATGGAGATATCGAAGAGTTCCTTAAAATTCGTGGAGAAGGAAATGAAATTCAAGATCTTTCAATTGGTGTTACTATCACTGACGAATGGATGAAGTCCATGCTCGATGGTGATAAAGAAAAGAGGAGAATTTGGGGTCTTGTTCTCAAGAAAAGATTTGAGTCTGGTTATCCTTATATTTTCTTTACCGATAATGTAAACAATAGAGCACCTTTGGTTTACAGACAGAAAGGAATGAAGATCACACAATCAAATCTTTGTACAGAAATCATGCTTCCTAATAGTGAAGATGAATCATTTGTATGTGATCTTTCTTCAATGAATTTGGAAAGATGGGAAGATTGGAAAGACACTGATGCGGTTGAAACAATGATCTTTTTCTTGGATGCAGTAATGACTGAATTCATCAATAAAACTGAAGGAATGAAGTTCATGGAAGCACCTCGCAATTTTGCAATTCGTCATCGTGCATTGGGACTTGGTGTTCTTGGTTGGCATTCACTCCTTCAATCCAAGATGATTGCATTTGAATCAATGGAAGCAAAATTCCTTAATAATACGATTTGGAAAACTATTCGTGAGAGAGCAGACAAAGCAACAAAAGAACTTTCTGAATTGATTGGTGAACCAGACCTTCTTAAAGGTTATGGTCGCAGAAACACTACAACGCTTGCTGTAGCCCCTACAACTTCATCCTCGTTCATCCTAGGGCAAGTCTCCCCAAGTATTGAACCAAATAATAGTAACTATTATGTCAAGGATCTTGCCAAGGGTAAATTTTCATATAAGAATCCTTATCTCAAGAAACTCTTAAAGGAAAAGGGGAAGAATGACGAGGAAACCTGGATGGACATTCTCAAGCATAGTGGATCTGTTCAGCATTTGGATTTCCTTACCCAAGAAGAAAAAGATGTATTCAAGACCTTTGAAGAGACATCACAGAAAGAAATTATTATTCAAGCTGCGGCTCGTCAAAAATATATTGATCAAGGTCAGAGTTTAAATATGCTTATACCAGCTGGTACTCCGCCGAAAGCAGTTAATGAACTTATCATTTTTGCTTGGGAGCAGGGCATTAAGTCTCTCTATTACCAGAGATCAACCAATCCTGCAAAGGAGCTTGCTCGTTCAATAATGACTTGCAAATCCTGCGAAGCTTGATTAGAATAAGTATCAATATTCCCCTCATAGGTGAATATCAATGCATAATCTAAACATATGAATAATCTTAATAGGTCAACTGTGCTTGTTCTTAATCGTAATTGGCAAGCTATTCACGTTAAATCACCAGCTGAAGCATTGTCTATGATGTATACCGATGCGGCAACCGGATTAGATATTCTAGGCGAAGATCAAATGATTCCTTATCGTTGGAAGGATTGGATTGCATTGCCTCATGATGAACAATCAGAATATGTTAAAACGATAAATGGCAATATTAAAATTCCAAAGGTTATTGTTCTGTGTAAATTTAATAAAGTTCCAATGAAAAGACCAAAGTTTTCTTTGAGTGGTGTTTGGACTCGTGATGGTGGCATTTGTCAATATACTGGTAAAAAGCTTTCAAAGAATGAAGGCAATGTCGATCACGTTATGCCTAGAAGCAGAGGTGGCAAATCAAATTGGGATAATTGTGTTCTCGCTCATAAAGAGGTTAATGCGCAGAAAGCTAATAGAACGCCAGAAGAGGCGGGATTAAAGCTTATTAAACCGCCTACTATCCCAAGGCACATGCCATCAACTTTTTATATTAAAAATAAACATAATATAAAGGAATGGGAATTGTTTCTTAATTTTTAATTATGACTTGGGAAAGATACGCTTATAATCTTGCAGTAGTTGCTGCACAAAAATCCAAAGATCCTTATATAAAGGTTGGATGTTGTTTACTTCGACATGATAATAGCGTTGCTTCCTTGGGTTATAATGGTTTTCCTGCTGGTATGAAGGAGGATTGGTCAGATCGTGACGAGAGAAGAAAATATGTAGTACATTCTGAAATTAATGCATTACGATACGTTAAACCAAACGAATGCTATTTAATAGCAACAACACTTCTCCCTTGCAACGACTGTTTAAAATCTCTTGCGTCCTATGGGATTAAGAAGATTGTATATGGTGAAGTCTATAAACAAGACCCATCAACTCTTGAACTAGCAAAAAAATTCGGAATAGAATTAGTCAATCTCGTGTCTGTAGACTAAAACGTTAGCTACTTTGACAACGTGTTCTTCTGCTGTTGTAATTAAATCCTGCATCCAAGGTTCGATTACACTGCCTTTTTTTATCGCATCAATCGCCTGATGAGCATGCGCAATAGTTGAGCGTAAACGAGTTTCAACCATACGGATCTTTTCATGCTCTAAATCCTCTAAACTTTCTTCTTCGTGTGAAGGTTCGATATCTCTACTAAAGTCACCATCATCTTCACGATGTAAATGTTCTTCTGGTGCAACTTCAAAGGAAGCAACTTCTTCATAAGCTTCCATTAAACTTCTGATATCTTTTTTGTTCATATGGAATATTTACCCATATGGATAACAAAATCAGAAATTTATTTTAATAGTGGTATAAGTTCTTATCCTATTAATATTATTGAAATTATTATAATCAATAAAATTTTCGCCGCTTAAAATTATAGATTTTGAAACCTTTAAAGTATAAAGGTTTTCTAATTTCTCTTTAGCTATTTCTTTATCATTTAAACTTATATAGTTTATATTATTAGTGTCTGCAAAGCAAACACTTGCAAAAAATAAACTACATATGAGAAATAACTTCATGAAATTCTCTTGGGATAATTACGTTACTGGGATGGGTTTTAAACATTGGTGCAATATCTTCTGGTGTATAACCAGCCAATCCACACCCAATTTGAGTGACAAGAAAAATCTTATCAGGCACATCCTTTACATAATCCAGAAAATCCATAACGTGTTCTTCGATTCTGGTAAGTGGTAAAGTCCAAATCATTTCATCTTTAGTTGGTATTGCATAACACTGCCCAGTAATACCAATACCAACTCCCATTTCAGCCCCGAATTTCTCTCTTGCGAGTTTTGCTGCTCCTGCACCATGAATACCTTTTAGATTTGAACCAAATACAAAAATTTCATTTGGCTTTAGTTCGTTTATGTAGTTGTCAGTGTATTTCATATCTTCTTAAAAACAAAAACAGGTTCGTATTTAAAACCACCTTTAGTAATACTTGATAATTGAAGTTTGAGAGTTTCAACTAAAGTAAACCCTTCTTGTTGTGCAATCTTAACAGTATCGTCCTCTAGCATCTTATGCGATATTACGTTTGCAACATTCAATATCATATGACCATTGGATTTAAGACAACTATAGCAGTTTTGAATAGTCTTACGCAAGAACTTTTCATTCCAATCTTCAACATTGTTATATGCTACATAACTCTGCGTTGCCTCATCCGAATACTTTTCGGTATTAAAATACGGAGGGGAAGTAAAACAAAGGTCAACTTCCTGAGAAAATAAGAATTTATCTTCGCTACCTCTTTTCTGAATCAACGAATACATTCCTGTGTATTGAAAGTCCTTTTGCATTTGTTGCAAGCCTTCGAATGTTTCGGTGCAAGGATCGGTTCCATAATAAAACTTTACTACGCCGCTTGCTAATGCACCCAGAAACCTTCCACCAAAGCCACAGGACATATCCCAAACAATCCCATCACCTGCATAGGTTTGATAAATTGCCGCCGCTGCTGATGGTCTAAAATTCGATACAGACTGAACACCAGAGTAACTTCTAAGTGCTTTTCTGATTTGTGAATCAGTCATAGATCCATCAGGCTTGAGCATAGGGAATCCTCCCCTTTTTAATCTCCTGTCTATTGCTTTTTTAAGCAGATCCTTATCATCAAAAACCTCCATAGGAGTTTTCATATTTCGGGTTTTAACACTCCATGCATGAGGAAAATACGACCAAGCTAATCCCAATCCGTGCATGGTTTGCCTGATTATATCACCTTGGATAATTTTAGATAGATCGTATTTCTTGATCTTCTCTAATTCTTTTTTCTTCTCATCTAGCGAGAATTCATAGTATGGAAACCCCCTGCTTATAACATAAGCATAAGCCGTATCCAATACATTATTATCGAATGAGTACATTATCCTTTGATATCAAATCGGGATTATTTTCAATGATAGTAGAAATTATACTAATAATATCTCTAGGTGTAAAGGAAGAAACCCAATCACATTCATCACAAATGTAATCAACATGATCCATATACATTTTATAAAGTCTTTCTCTGTCTAATTTAATATCTTCAAACATTTTAATTTAATTCGTCTTTTAGAGCTTCTTTGAGGAGATTATTAATTACATCATTAACGGAAATATCTTTTTCGCAGGATTCCTTAATAATCATATGTAGGATTTCGACGGGCCACTCATTAAGATCAAGTTCCAATTTTGTATAAGGAACAAGTTTAAATGATCCATCTGGTTGATATTGGAATTCAAATTTTTGACCTTTTTCCCAACCAAATTCTTGAATTTCTTCATCCGTAAATTGGATGTAGACATCATTAGTTGGTAGTACCGTTTTGGTAAAAGTTTTATTTACCGTTTTCGATTTCCTTTTTTGCGTCATAGTAGTCTTGTTTTACGTCTTTAATCGTTTCCTTTTTATAGAGATCAAACTTCTTTTCAAAGGATGGATAATCAGTCAAATCATGAATTGTAAAACTAGGCAATGACTTTTCTTTTTTTGGTTTCTCTTTCCTATGGAAGACATAATCATATCCTAGGAGAAGTCCAAAGATAAAGAATATTGCAATTACAGTTTTAAATGCACCAGCAATAATTCTTTCTACAAACCAAACGGAAAGCAGAATCAAAGCTATTGTTAATGCGAGTTCAAGTGGGTTATTTATATCCATATTTTTAATTGTTAATATGATTATAAATTATTTTTACTGCTCTGTCAACTGTCATTTCGCCAAAAAGTGTAGTCCTTGGGTGTATTCTTATTTCTGGAAATTGTGGAGCCTCGTATGGAGAATCAATTCCAGTAAATTCCTTAATCTCACCAGCACGAGCTTTTTTATATAGCCCCTTTGGATCTCTTTGTTCACATACTTCAAGAGGGGTATCCATGTAAACTTCAATGAATCTTGCATTTGAATATTTTTCAAATATACTCCTTGCGTTATCCCTCATTTCTTTGAGCGGGGAAATTAGAGCAATTATTATAAGTTCTGCGCCTTGGAACTCGATCATATTTCTTGCCATGTAAACAACATTATTAACAAATTGTTTTCTATCTTCCATAGAAAACCCATATGTTCTTTCTTTGTTTTCTTGTAGATATTTTCTAACTTCATCACCATCAAGAAATCCAATCTTTACATCATTAAGACGTAAAGCCTCTTTAAGGGCTTTAGCGACAGTGGTTTTACCGGAACCAGATAGACCAGTAAGCCAAACGACAGTTGGTATCTTTTTTAATTTAGGTTTTTCGTATATAGGTTCAAGATATGACATACTAATCTAAAAGGCTAAGTTTATAACTGTCAAGAGAATTATAGATTTCTTTTCTTATATATTCAAAAGCTGCATACTTATTGTCTTCACATTGGTCGCAACCGTGTTTGATTGCATTTCGCAATATTTGATCTATATCCCACATGGCAAGTTTCCACATAGTACCCTCAATAGCATCTCTGTGTTCTTGTTCTTCTTCTGGGAGATTAAATTCTAAAATTGCCTTGGGCATATTATAGTTTTGTTGAACATTCCTTGATTATATTCTTACAGGTATTGATATAATCACCTTCCATTTCAATGACATTGATACCCTCTTCAAAAAGAATAAAAGGAGAATGCGTTGAAATAATAATTTGAAATTTATCTTGAAAACTCTTCAACAATCTGAACAATTCAATTTGCTTCGGTATAGAAAGAGACTTTTCCGGTTCGTCCAGCATTATTGTAATCTTTCCTCTACGAGGAAGAGAACGAATATATTGAACTTCCATTTGTTCGTATTTGTTACCAGGGTTTGGTGTAGTAAGAGTAAAGTCAGGGGGATTCAATGCAAGATTAAAAATCTTATTTAATTTTTGCATGCGAGTCTGACCGGATGATGGTCTCTTTGCCATGTAATCCATTTGCTCAGCCGCAGAGGTTAACCCCTCTTGTGCAAGAATGTCTTTGTTATAAAACCATGCCATATCATCAATACGGAGGTCACTATCATTGTAAAAGGTTGGTGTTCCATCCCATTCAACAATAGTATCACATTCCTTTGTGGGGGTTAATGCACGATAACACATAGGAAAATTTCTAACACTACTTGCACCAAGAGACATATAGTTACTGATCTTACTCCAACCAGCATGTTCAATTGCACAATAGGCTTTAATGCATTTCATTAGTGTGGATTTACCACACCCATTGCTACCAAACAGAACATTAAATCCGTCACTGAATTGAAACACTCTGTCTTTTAGACAGACAAGCTCTGATGCAAATCCTTTCAATACCTTTACTCTATTAATCATGATTTTTTATTTACATGAATTTGGGAATTAATCAATTTTAACTGCTCGACTTGTTTTTCAAGTTTTACAACTCTCAAGGCTAAATCGGCAGCGGCAGTTTCCCAAGGAGTTTCGTCTGTATATCCACCCCAATGATGAGGATAATTATTTTTTCTTTTCAATTCCTCTAATTCTTTATTAGTCGCATTTAATTGATGCTTATACTCATCTCTCTCACGAGCACACTTCATATAATCGTTCTCAACAATTTGAAGTTTTGCTTTTAGATATTCGTCGCCTTTTGTAAGCAAACCATTGTATAGTTTAAGAAGTTCAGATTTTTCTTTTTGAAGTTTTTGGTTTAATTCGCCAACAGGTTCACATGCATAGCAAGATCCTTGATAACCATCTCTATATTTTGCAAGCATTTCTATAAGATCAGCATTCTCTTGTTTAAGGTGTTTTAAATTTGATACCTCCTTTGTGAGTTCAGATATCTTTTCACTGCAAAGCTCTGGTTGATGCCAATCTTTTTTAAGCTCTTCGATTTCTTTTTTTAGACCACAATTTTCTTTTAAAAGATTATCAATCATTTCTGATTGAGCTTGTAACATGCTAGGTGTTTGGGTTGGAGTCCAACTCCAAGGTGGAGTTAAATTAGCATCTTCTATGATTTCATCGACAGACTTTTTTTTAGGGAATAAATTAAACATAATAGCATTATAGATTAGTTTGGAGCAATTTCAAGAACTTTCTTCTTGATGTCTTCAAGTTGTTCTTTATCATAACGAGTATGTTGATCCCAATCTGGATCTCCGTAATGATCAAGAAAATTATTAACTTCCATTAAGATACCAAACTTTAAAACATTGTGTATAAGCCAAACTTCTGCTTCATGTTGAGTTTCAAACTCTTCTACCTCTCTTACGTAATTCTGTAGAATATAACCAAAATGTTCTACTTCCCATTCCACTCTATCACCATAAAAATAATGAGTGCTTATTCTAAAGTGACAATCACGATCTTTATGATAGTCACCAGCAATTACATCATACCAAATTTTATTTAATTCGATTATTTTTTCGTGATTTGGCATGGTGTTTGCTGTATTCATAGTATGCAATTATCAGATATCATTACATTATCAACTATATGGCTTCAAATGTCAATACCAATTATTGGTGCTGCTTGGGCTGCTATTAAGAAATAATCAGATTTGATAGTCTCTAGCTCTAGAAGACTGTTTAATATTATTTTTACGCTTTTGAATCTTTTTGTTTCTTTTTAATAGTTTTCTAAATTCTGGAGATACCATAAAAAGAAACCCAATAAATCCCATTGCTAACAAAAGGATAGCAACGTGACCTATTAGGTTAAAGGAATCATTGTTCACAAAAGTATTTATCTTTTAATGTTACAGAATTGTAACATTTTAATATCCCATGTTGAGATCTTGAGCTTGCTTTGTCAATTCGTCTAAAGCATTTGCACGAGAATCCTTAATATACGGTGTAATTTCACTTTGTACTATTTCTGGAAATTCACGACGAAGCATTGGTATTATAACTTTTGGTATAGATGTGTGATCCGCAATGATATCTTGAAGAACTTGAATAGCAGCATCCTTTTGTTTAAGTTCAAGAATTAAATCTTTGTGTTCTTCTCTTAAGTTATTTAAGAGAACTTGTGTTTTTTCCCAAGCATGTTGGAAATGTAAACACTGGTCTATCCAATGTTGTAATTCTTTATTTTCCATAATTTTTAAGACCAAATACTTCCAATTCAATAGCCCCAAGTTCCATAGGAGTATAGTTGATATGCTCAACTGATACGCAAAAGTATTTAGGATCTATGATTTTCAACATAGCATCTGGATAAAATGGTGCCGGTATCATTATTCTCTTATCATGAATATGACCATGCACATTGATCTTATGAGCTTTACCAAAAGTCCCAGGATGCACTGGAATATGACTCATAAGAATACCATTGGGTAAACGATGAGTACCACGAATATCCTTGAAATATTTTGCATACTCCTTCATTTCGTAGATGTCATGGTTTCCCTTGATAAGAATCTTCTTACCCATAAGTTTACCAAAGTTTGCAATGTCTTTGGGTCTCTGAGCCACATCACCAAGAACATATACTTTGTCACTCGGATGAGTAACAACCTTATTCCAATTCTCAATCAATGCCGCATCATGTTCTTCTACTCTCTTAAAGGGACGCATAGGATGACCATCCTCTTTGATAAGAGTGACCATGTCTGAGTCCCCAAAATGGAGATCTGCAATAAGGAATATATTTTTCATTTTACCAATGGTGAATTATACCAGCTATTATAAACAGATTGGTGATAATGTAAACTAAAATAATTAAAGTTCTGATTAAAGCTATAGTGTCAGCTTCTTCATTATGTCTTCCTGCTTTATCACCAAGGGCTTTAGCCCAAAGTCTCCAGATACTTTTCATATCTATATCGTCTATGATTTGGTATTATATGTCAAGAATTAAAATCTATAATTAAGTGCGGTTTCAAACGCGTTACCATGTTGAGTTCCACCAAAATTATTAACATAAGATATAGTAGTATCAATATTCTTTGTAATTCTAATATCAGGACCAACTTTAACTGTATTAACCCAATTGTCATATTGAGTATTAAATGGATTTTGGATTTGGAAACTTGTTCTTAATTTTAACCAATCATTAACTTTATAAACAAAACGAGCCTCACCAATATAATAGAACTTATTAACTAAAGCTGTATTATGTATACCATAACTATCTCCTAAACCAACTTGTAAACCAAAATCTAATTTCTTTGTAAGATGAAAGGTATATCTAGGTTTAATTTCAAATCCACCAGCCGTTGCTTCAGTTGTCTTATGAGTAGTTGTGGTTGTCTTTGTAATAACCTTATGATGATTAACTGTTGTAGTCTTAGAAGTTATCTTTGTAGAAGATGTTTTAACCTGATTCTCGGTTAAATAATCTTCAAAAATAAGTTCAAGACCATTGTGGAAGTCTGCTCTCAATACCGCTGTCTCTTTATTTGCCCAACCATAACCTGTCCACTTTCCATTTTTTAAAGTTGAAACACTACCTCCCTGATACTTCGCCCCAATCGAATAAGTGATTGGTGTATTGGTTGATGTTAATGGTATTGGCTCTTTATCACCAGCATATGCTGAAATAGAAATCAATAATATTGTTAATAGAGTTGTAAACTTTTTCATAGTATTTTACTTATCCTTTAATAACGACCAATCAAGTAGTTATTTTGTATCTTATTGGGATAAGTATTTTTGTTATGAAAAACATAATACTAGATACATTAATCCTCGTTACAATTGTTCCATTATATTTTGGTCTTTGTAGTCTTTGTAGACTTAAGAGACTATATTAAAAAACAAAGAACACATTTACCTAGAGATTTGTATTGTTAGTGTGTTCACAAGTTGGTCCAAAGTATGGCTTATAAGGAATGTCTTTTCCAAAATGAGGATCAATGTTTGGAGGTACTGGAACAGTTGGAAGAGTTCTCCAAATGTTTTGATTTTTTATAATCTCTTCATTCTGCTTTACAATCATTTCAAGCAGTTCAATAATCTTTTCTTCTTTCTTCATATTTTCTGGATGAGTTGGTTTTCTTTCTGGATTAGATAATGCACCACACCAGCAGCTTTCATTTGCCCATTTAGCAACAAAGCCACAGTATCTGCATTCTCCTCTCATATTATTTTATAGCCTTTTCTGTTGTCTCATCATAAGCAAATTTTTCCATCTGCTTAATATATCTCAAAGCTGTCTGATGTCTAGTCTCATTTTCATAACAACTAGAAACATTTAGAATTAGCTCATAGTAAAGCTCAGAAAGTTTTTCATACTTCTTTCTATTAACAACACCATCAAATGCTTCTACATTATGCATCTCCATCCAATTGTATAGGACTTTAGCTGCAGCAATGATCTCTGGTGGAATGTCTGTTACTGGTGGATAGATGTCATTATTCATATTATTTCTTCTTATGTGAACTATAATCTATAGTAATGTGACTATAGGCAATAAACTCTTTACCACATTCATCACACTCTAAGTCAACACCTTGACCATGATATTCAAAAAATTCATATGAGTCCTTAAACTTATAACCACAATGAGGACAAACAACATCTCTTGTAAATGAACAATCAATTTCCTTTTCCATATTTCTCCTTTGTTCTATCAAAAGCATTATTATATACTACCTCAATAGGATTACCATCACATCCTAGATACTTTCCATTCTCATCAAAGAGCTTATGGAACTCATCAATGATCATCTCATTCTGATAAACATCCCTTGCATACCATTTGCCATATTTACATCCATGTCCAAGAAGAGACTTCCCTACACTACAACATCCTTCCTCTCCACAGCTTTTACAAACTGGGCAATAAGGGCTTTCATAAGAGCTCTCTTCAATGTCAATGCCATCTTCTTCAAAGACATCAACAATTCTTGTATTTTGTTCTGGATAATGTTCCTTAATAGCCTTTTCAGCATCTTCATATGAATTATACTCAATACCATCTATAAAGCTCCAGAAATTACTAAAGTATCTTTGAATTCTATAATGCTTCATATTACTTTGAATATTTGCCTAATGCATAGCCTAGAAAATAAGCAAACAAAACAGACATTAAAACTGCTATATTGTGATCTAGTGTTATGTTCATATCAATTAAAATAATTCTGTGCTCCAAACAAACTATACACCCAATGATAATATGGTGTAAAAAACTTTACAAGCCAAAATACTGCACCAAAGATAAATGGAACAACTAAAGCAATCATTACAAAGATTGCAATTGCATTTATTGCTACTAATAGATTTTCAATTGTCTTTGTGTTCATTAGTGCTTAATAATATACCAAACTACTCCCAAGTCAAATATAAACAATCCAAGAACCATAATATGTAGAGCAATGAGAAGAGTTCTGATTTTTGGAATAATAATATATTCAATATGATTGATCTCAGCAAATCTATTGTGATTCTGCTTATTAAGTTCCTCAATCTTCTTTCCTTGTTCAAAGGTAAGATTGATTGTACTATGCAAAGTCTCTCTTGTCTCAGTAATGTTATTAGTATTCTGCTCAATATCATATTCAGCATGTTTCTTAAATGCTCTAAAATCATCCTTTAACTTACCTATACTTTCATCTGTAGCATTTTGCGAATGTACAATACTAGTTGCCAAAGTCTGAAGTGACTCTTCTAGTCCTTCTACATTTCTTTGAGGAATAGAAGCGGCGGTAATAGTACCCATCCAACCATTACCAATAGTCTTCATTTCTTTTTCACAAAATTCACAATAGTTTGGAATTAAGTTTACTGGATATTCAAGAACATCATCACACTCGACCAATGCAATAAAATCTCTGTGACATTCGGCACATTCTGTACTGATTTCTTTTTTCATTTAAATAAGTTTTAAGATTGGATGGTCAATGAAATCATTAATATCATTCTCATATTTTTCACTAATAGTAAGAATAGCATTTACCATCTCTTGCCATTGTTTACAGTCGGCAGACGCATCAAGAATACCAAGAATCTTTTGTGCTACTTCTTCAGCTTTAATTGTGTTTTGATCTTTCATATTATTGATTTTTTATTATTAGTTAAAGTGTCGCTTTAACTAAAGCAGATAATTCAATATTACCAACCCTCCTCTTTCTTTCTTGGTGCTGTTACCCATACACCAATGTTTTTATACCATTCAGATGGATCATCAGGAAGTCGATAACCAAGTTCATATTTGTCACCTTTAGGTAAAGATTTCCATTTCTTATCAATAAGATCATAACATTCTTGATACTTCTTTTCTTCAAACCATTTTTCAAGTTTTTCTTGTAAACTACTTGGAGCTTTGAAGAACTTTCTAGTACTAAATCCTTCCACAACTGGATTAGGAACATCTGAATAAGCTCCCCAAGTAGTATCAAAGTCTCGACCAGATCCAGCATATCCATCGTTTCTCTCATATGCCATATACTGTCTAAGAGTCTTCCAGATCATATAGGCTTCCTCTCCACCAAAACCATACTGACCAACTCCCCATGCGGCATTAGGAGAACCAAGATCTTTGAAATATACCTTTCTGATCATAGCCTCAATGTCCTTATTGTCATTGAAGTGATCGTAGTTCTCATCCTTGAGCATTTTGGTTTGCTTATCAGCATAACACTCATCAAGTGCCATAGTGATCTGACCGCTACGCATCCTCATAAAAATCTCCAGAGAACGACACAATACTGGCAAATGTCTTTCATCGAAAGTAACAGTTACTTTCTTATGTTCTTTTTTCTTAGGCATGGTTGTAGTCTATATGAATCTTTAGGACACTTCAAGATAAAAATGCAATCTGTGTTGCAGATCCAATATGTCCAAGCTTGATATTCATTTTATCTTTGAGAATATTTTTAGCTGTTTTAATATCTGGTGCTAACACTAGGATTGCTCCGATATTTGTTCTGCTACCCAACCAACCATTTCCATATTTTAACTTGAATAGCTTATTTTTCATAATCTTATTCTATATGCTCTAGGAGGAGGTGTCAAGCTTTTACCCAATCAACTTTTTCTATAATTAGATTTAACTTTGCAACAGCTAGTTTTGATTCTTTACACCAATTCTGATTGATTTCATCACTCATAATATCAGCTAAAGTAATGACTTCATTTAAAAGCTTTTCTAGCTCTTGGTTCTCTTTGTAAAGCCTTTCATATTGCTCTGGAGAAATATAATAATGATGTTTATTATTTTCATTCATAATCTTATTCTATATGCTTTAGGAGGAGGTGTCAAGAATTAATCTTTAAAGTTAGGATTATAGTCATCATCATATTCATCAAGAATTTCTTGAACTACATCATCCATTTTATCCCAAAAAATATCATCAAATTTTTTTCTATCTTTATTTTTAGCAGCTTTCAAAACATCTGAATCTGTTGCACCTAAAAGTGCTACATCAAACAATAGGTTGTACAATTTATTTCTAGTTATCATACCTTTAGTCTATAGGAATCTTTAGGACACTTCAAGCTTCTTCTTTCATATTAATGATTAAAATAAGTATATGTCAAATAACCCCAAGTTACAAGCATTAAAATTATAAGAAGTAAAAAACCTATAATCAGAGTTTTATAGATATCTTTGATTAGATCAAGAGTAGCATTATTAAATTCTATTTGTGCTTTATCAATTTCAGATTGTTGAGCTTTAAATACATCTAGGTTAATTTTGTTTGTCATAATATCATTATAGTTCTTAACAGCCTTCTTCAGATTCTTTCTAGCTTGTGCTTTGGTTGTCATTATTACAGTCTATAGAGATTCTAAGGACAATTCAAGCTTTTTAATTTTATCCCTCAACTCATTATTTACATCTCTGAGATCATTAATCTCCCTCTCATCCTCTTGAGTTTTGACCCACAGAGCATCTCTTTCCAGCTGAACATCCTTTAGAGTCTTTGTCAATACAGACACAGATAACTCCAAATCAATATCATCATTCATATTCTTTATAGTCTCTGCTCCTCTAAGGATTTGATTTATCTTATCTTGGTATCCAATCATATTAGTATCCCATTTTAAGCTCTTGAGCCTGTTCAGTCAACTTATCAAGAGATTTCTTTCTCAAAATTCTCTCAAACCTATCCCAATCTGTCTCATAGATTCCAGAACCTCCATCCTCTCTTACTAGAACAGTTTGACCATAAATGAAGCTACACCATAGCTTCTTCTCTTCATCATTGAGGATGCTGAAGATGTCTTCTTCTCTATAATGAGGATAAGGTTCTTTAATGAGTTCCATTTTAAAGATGCTTAAAACAAATTACTTCACCAGAGATTAGATAATAGACATAGAGTGCTGCAATAGTTGTAATGACTGTATAAAAAAGGTTCTTAAGTTGTTTTTTAAATTTGTTTACTTTATATATCATTTTAAGTCTTTTTAATGATGGTGCTTCAGCTCCAAATAAATCTTTATAATCCTGTTGAGATTTACTTTTAATTTTCTGGTACTCAACTTCTAATTCTTCTTCATTCATAATCTTATTCTATATGCTTTAGGAAGAAGTGTCAAGAGAATCTTCAGCTACTTCAGGTACAAAGTCCTTAGGAACTCTATCAGCCAACCACTCTTTTGGTATCTCTGTAAACTTTGCTTCTTCTTCTAGCAAATTGTAATAGGCACATTCCAATCCAATAAGCATACCATACATATACTCATTATAGTTATAGTTGCCATTCTGCTTTTGGATATCAATAAGATTTTTAATCTTTGGAGCAGCATAATCTCTCAAGATTTCTTTAACCAAGTTATCATTCCATTTTACTTCTTTCTGTTCTGTATTCATAATCTTATTCTATATGCTTTAGGAGGAGGTGTCAAGAAGTTAATTTGCAAAGAGTAGCATTAATAATAGCATCAGCAATCTTTTCAGCAGCTTCTGTGTTTGGATACATACCACAAACACCAGAATCAGCAACCATTGGCAAAGCATTTTCTAATGCTTCAATAGCTTCTTTTCTCCATTGATCATATGTCTTTGCATCAACAATCTTCTTTTCATATATTTTATCCATAGCAACCTTATTATAGTGCTCCTTCTCTTCTTCTGTTAAATTAGGTCTATTGGTCATATTATTTAAAAAATCTGCCAATTGCATAGCCAAATGTATAACAAAATATAGAATACACTACAAATATTGTGACAAATACTGTTTTAGAATTTAAATCAATGTTCATAATCTTATTCTATAT